>Ga0214542_1005459_pt1 | contig 24114 bp, 23 predicted proteins | sample CNSS1metaG_FD_160096 | JGI IMG/M metagenome (GOLD analysis project Ga0214542, IMG submission 160096) | Root nodule microbial communities from cowpea collected in UCLA plant growth center, Los Angeles, California, USA - CNSS1 | ecosystem: Host-associated > Plants > Roots > Nodule | place: USA...
ATATTGTGTATATGTATATATATATATATATATATATATATATATATATATATATATATATATATATATATATATATATATATTGAAATATATGCACTTCGGATATCATACTTTAATCCTCCAACAAAATAGTTAACATAATTTTATATAAGAATAAGAAAGAGAAATGTAATAAAAGATTCATTAATTCAAACAAATAATAACAAAAATATATTATGATGCTATTATAATCGAAGAAATAAACATAAATCACTTAGAAGGTTGAGACGGACATAACGTTTTAGAGAAAAAATGTCTTCATTATACATGACAAAACAAAATTATGTGTCTCCCAAAATTTGTATATGTTGTTTCTTTTTTTCATAGATAGAAGAGAGACTTACGGGTCATTAAAGTCAATGGTAATAAATCTGATTTGAAAATAAAATAACTTGTAATCAATAAAATAGATATAAAAAATCATTTATTTATAAATAATATTTATCTCTAAAATTAATATTGCATAAAAATATTAATAACAATAAAATTTGATTTTAATTATTTATTTTTCAAATTATATTAAATATTTTCCGCACTAACTCAAATTCATTAATCAAACCAGGAATCTTCACCAAAATTTTCCAAATCTTTCTTTTAACATATATCAGCCCAAGTGGACCAATATATATAGAGTCCAAGTGGGCCAATTTACAGTTTTTGTGCATTTTGTAAGGGATGATGTCATTATAGTGCCTTGCCTTCAAAATGCACTACTGCTAGCTGCACTTTGAATTCTTCAAGAGTTAGGTCAATTGTGAAATACCTTTCACATTGATAAAAGTCCATTTATTTGCATTTTCATCATTAAAGTCAGAAAAATGATTCTAGCCAACCTAGTGCCACAAACATAAGGACTTGATACAGATAACAATGACTTGATACAGAAAAATCTTGATCAGATGATCCATGATCATCTTGTGAATTCTGATGCCTTTGTCCATCTGATTCACGATCGTCATAAATTTTCAGCAATAGTTCAATTAATGCCTCCTTCAGATAATCTTGCAACGTCTTCTGCATCCTACGCGCAATCTAAAATTTAAGTTTCCAATCTTTCTTTTACCTCAAGTAATGAGACTTGAGATCACGTAATGAGTACAAATTTTTCTATTGATTTTTTTTTTTTTTTTTGTGTTAGTCGTCAGAAGATTAAAAATCCAGCAGAAAATTCAAATTTCACATAAAGTCTGCATAGTCTGCATAGCCACGGCCTTCTCTGTCACGTAATCAATTTCATTACTCATCTTTCATAGGCTTCTTTTGCTACCTACCACGAACTTCTGTAATACTAGTTGTATTTACGGAACAAACTTTTTGACTTTCTTCAGATGACTCTGAATTAACCATATTTTGCACCAGGATGAATGGAGGTTGACTTGGAGGAGGAAGAAAGACAACATCACTATTAAGCATTGAAACTACTGTAGCCATTGTGGGTCTGTCTGAAGCAACTTCTTGTACGCATAAAAGTCCTATGTGAGTGACCCTTAACATATTTTCATCATTATTAGGATCATATATTTCCGAATCTATTAAAGATAATATATTGCCTTCTTTCCACTGTGCCCAGGTCTGAAATGAAAACAAAAACAATTAGCTTTCGGCAAAGATTCCTATTATTGAGTTAGAAATTATTGTGACTTACAAATCCTAGAAGGGTAAGAGAATGCTCATCATCATAAAAGCTTGAGTTTCTTCTTCCACTAACAATCTCTAGCAGCAAAACACCAAAGCTAAACACATCCGATTTCTCTGAAAACAGTCCTTGCATTGCATATTCAGGAGACATGTAACCACTGCATTCAAATGTCAACCGTGATTCTCCAATAATTTTCTTCAAATAATGGATAAAGAAAATATACTTACTATGTCCCAACAATCCTATTAGTATTAGCGTGATCTTCAGTTCTTCCAAAGATTCTAGCCATACCAAAGTCTGATATTTTTGGATTGAGTTCATCATCTAATAAGATATTACTTGCCTTCAAATCTCTGTGTATTATTTTTAGTCTAGAGTCTCTATGAAGGTAAAGCAACCCTCGAGCTATTCCTTCTATTATAAAGCAGCGCTTCCTCCAATCCAGGAGTTTATGTTTTGTTGGATCTAAAAAGTAATGGCAGCATTATACTCTTGTGAACATAACATTAAAAGATGAAACGACGAAGCAGGGTCATGTAAACCACTGATTTACATGCTTTAATGTAAACTAACCAGTTATAAAAAGATTGCTTACATCGTAAATATTTGCGTGCTAAATAAAGAGAATCATAAAAGTACGGCATTGGATATATGAGACAATTACTAGAGAAGGAATCACAGAACTAACCAAAAATAAGCACATCCAGACTTTTGTTTTGCATGTATTCATATAGTAGCATCTTTTCGTCACCTTCAATACAGCAGCCAAGAAGTCTTACAAGATTGCGGTGCTGAAGCTTGGAAATCACGACTACTTCGTTCATGAATTCTTCAAGACCTTGCCCAGATGCTCTAGAAAGTCTTTTAACTGCTATTTCTTGTCCATCTTGCAGTTTCCCCTGTAAAAAAAAATGGTTGAGGACAACTATAAACAATGGATTCAAATATTTGATAACTTTGTTTCTAGGTACCTTGTACACAGGACCAAAACCACCCTGTCCAAGTTTGTTGGACTGGTGGAAGTTGTTTGTGGCTGTTGCAAGCTTTTCGAAATCAAACAGGAGCAGCTCCTGTAGTTTAACTCGTGACAGTTCTTCAAACACTGTGTTGCCTGTTTGTTCTAATGGTTCATCATTCTTGAAACATAAGAAACCTTTCTTGCCCCTTTTCATTGCTGTTTTGATTGAGTACCATATTTTAGCCAGAGTGATAGAAAATGTAAACTTAGCTACTTTACCAATAGAAACAAAACTAAGTTATAGGCTAAATTCTGAAATGGTGTCTTACCTGGGCGACAGGAAGTCCTCCTCCACATTACACAAGTACAAGTGACAACGATCACAATTACTGTTATCACTGTTACTGTAATGATAATTGTTGTCTTTTTCCCTTTATCTATTAAGGAAAAATATCAATCTAAAATATAGGGAATACCGTGCAAAAGAAACTATGTTTAAAATGCTTAAGCAGACGTAGCATACCATGTTTAAGTTCAGAAGAGTCTACACGAACATATAGATTAAGTCCTCGATTTGAGAGTTGTTGGATGTCTAGTAGATTGTCATTCCAAGACATACAACCAATCCCATCATCGTGAGAATACGCAACACAAGAGCAATTCTCCAAGCATTGGTTTCGGCATGTCTCGGGCTCAGCACTAGACCATTCAGAAAAATCTGGAACTTTCACCATTTGCAGTTCCAAAAATTCATCTTCATTTGTATCTATACTTGTGTTTTGATCTTTGGCTCTTGCACACTGCAAAGGTGTGCTCCTAAAACATCCACTAGTCCAGTTTTGTGCATCCCATTCCTCTTTGTTGTTTGGCTCAAACCCTTTCAAACAGCTGCATACTGGTGAGCCATTTGTTCCTTGGCTGTGTGCATCACAGATTGCGAACGACCCGCACAGACCATAAACATCACAATCCGATTGTTTACTCGTCCACGAAACTTCTAGTTCTTTCTCCTCATCATTCCAATATTTTTCTTCAACTTGGCCTTGAGAATTCAGAACGTAGATTCCGAATTCAGATACACTTTGTGGGTTATAATAGCCTTCACCGTCTACAACCGTAAAACTATTTAGATATGCACTAGCCATCTGCTCTACCCCTGTAAAGATCCCACCACTCCAGGGACCACTGCGCCAGTATGGTCGAGTTTCATTCCAGATGAACACTTCAACGATTTTTCCGCGTTCAACAACACCCAAAGAGAAGCTCCCAACATTGGGATTAGAGGGGCTCTTCCATGATGTAAGTCCTACTCCCCTACCTGTTCTATTGCTTGAAATTTTCATTCGGGGCAGCATTGTATCTGAAGGTTGCTGAAAACTATCCCATAAGCTGTTCCCCGTTGTGGCTTCTATGAGTTCTAGCTTTCCCTCGTCTGAAAGCTGTGCATTTGACCTGGTTGATGTGTTTGACACAGACGTTGACCAAAGAACTTGATTTTGTCCGTCCAGCACCACAAGATTGCCATCTTCAGAAAAGGTAATAACTCCTGAAGAATCATTGAGTGGTTGATTTCTATTAGCAACCCATACGACAGTGGATTGAAACTTCCACCAAATTCCAACGTAGCGGAGTGTGGAGTTTGGAGGGGTGAAGAACCCCAAAGTGAAGTTACCATCTTTGGAGCTTAGAGTTTCTGGGTCCTTGATGGATTTTGATGATGTGGTGCTTTCTGTGGCAATACCAACGTTGAACACATAAGAACACAGCATGAACAAAACAAAGGACAGGTTTGGATGGCTGCTGAAACCCATTATTCCGATTATAGAATAAGATCTACTCGTGATATGAAGTCAATGGCTACTCCTCTTTTTTAAGATTTGACTCTTCCGTGTTAAACTGAATTGTCTTCACCTCCGGACATGTCATGGTGGGCTAACGTTTTTTATTGGTTGACTTCAAAATAAATTAGTTCGACGTCAAAGTAAAAAATTTTGTAACCGACTTAGCAAGAGTTAACATATAAGTGAGTTTATTCGTGAAGAAGGTTTTATTTTCTCAATTTATATTATATATTTGTTATATTACAATAAAAATATATTTACTCCAGTCATTTATTAAGCAGCGAAAGAGGGCAAGATTTTGGGTATGACATATCAAAGTCCAAGGAGCAAGGACATTCCAAAACTCACAAGGATATTTTACCTCTTGAAATTGTCAACAGAAAGAGGCATGAGAAAAATTTCATAAGGAAACATTGATAATGCGTTGTTGAGAACAGGTTTGAATCCCGAAGAAAAATTTCAAAACTAGAAATTTTGTCAAAGTTTGTGTAGCAAGTGATGAAACTTTAGACATCGAAGACATGAAAGATATAAATCTTAAAACTAGTACTAGTATAGTCTGGACATTAAAGGACGTTAGATATGTTCCAGGATTCAAGAGAATGTTAATCTTTGTGAGCATATTGGATGTTCAAGGATATCAAATCATATTCGGAGATGATCAGTGAGTGAAAAGTAATCTAGTTGTTTGCGGCTGGAAAAAAGGAACACTCTACGTGATAGAATTATCTACACAAGAAGTAAATTCAAATAGTGATGATGTTGGTGATCCTTCAACTTTGTGCCACCAAAGACTTTGTCACATGAGCGAGAAGGGTATGAAGATATTAGTATCAAATGGGAACATTTCAGAACTGAAAGGGCTAGAAATTGGTTTTTGTGAACCATGTGTGTTTGGGAAGTAAAAAAGAGTTACTTTTGTCAAGATAAGGAGAATGCCTAAGGTTGAGAAGTTGGAGCTTGTTCATACAGATTTGTATGGACCAACATCAGTCCCATCATTAAGAGGATCATGATACCATGTCACTTTTATTGATGATTTCACTATAAAGGTATGTGTTTATTTTTTGAAGATAAAAATTCAGAAATATTTAATACCTTTTAGAAGTGGAAAGCTGTTATTAAGAATGAGACAAGGTTAAAAATTAAATGTTTAAAGTCTAATAATGGTGGTGAATATAGTAGTTTTGAATTGTTGATTACTATGTTGAGAATGAAATTAGAATGCTTAAAATTATTCTCAGGACACCTTAGTAGAATGATGTTGCTGAAATAATTAACAGGACCTTGAATGAGAGGACAGAGAGTATGAGAATCCATGAAGGGTTACCAAAGACATTATTGGCAGAAATAGTGAGCACAACAACATACCTCATTAATAAAGACCCTTAGTTCCCATAGGATTTAAGATTCCTCAAAATGGATGACAAGGCAAGGATATAAGTCTCAAGGACAAACTTGATCTGAAAGTAAGAAAGTGTATTTTCATTGGCTATGGAGCAAATGGTATGGGATATCACTTTTGGGATGATAAAAGTAGAAAGTTCATTAGAAGCATAGATGTCACATTCAATGAAAATGTAGTGTACAAGGACAAATTTGAGACAAATACTGAAATTGAAAAGCAGCAACCAAAGAAGGAAAAGGCAGTGTTAAAGGTCATCACAGATGTAAGGCCCACTTACTTTACTACCATTATTTTAAAGGACTACCCCAAATAAGTTGGGCCTAGGGCTGGCCCATAAGGAATCAAAGCCCCTAAACCAGCTGAAACACTTTCATTCTTCTCACTTTCAGAAAAATAGTCTCCTTTCTCTTAGAACAGTAACGTTCCTCTACTAGGGTTTGGGTTTCATCCAAGTTGAACCCATTTCTTTCACTCACGTAAGTTACTTCCGATGCATTCTCTTTTAGTTTAATCTTCATGCTTGCCGTTAGGGTTCCTCGTAATAATCTCGTTGTTCCTCTGTATTGAGATTTTCAGCTCTTAAATATGCTCTTGGAGTTGTCTTGCTCATTCGCTTAAAGGTCGGGGTCGTTTTGACTAGCTCTTTCCAGGTAAGGGAAGCTAGGGTTTATGTATTTAAAGTTATTTTGCTGATTTTTGGTCTGTTTGTATGGCTGTGATGCTTAAATGAGGTTGTTGATAGAATAAAAATGTATGGTGTGCGAGTATGTTTGATTAATGTGGCGCTACTCTTTTTCTACACCGCACACTTTTCGTAAAATGAAGATTTCTACTACGTTAACCGATGGATCAAGCTGATATTTTAAAAGTTGATCCTTAACACATAATGCTTGACTTTCACCGGTCGGATCTCTAATCGGAACTATGTAGTGAGAGCAGTTTTTATCGCAAGGTCACTGAATTTGTGTTGTTGACAGCACTGCACACTTTTCGTAAAATGAAAGTTACTACTTCGTTAACCGTTGGATCGTACTGATATTTTAACAGTTGATCCTTAACACATAATACTTGACTTTCACCGGTCGGATCTTTAATCAGAACTATGTAGTGAGACCAGTTTTTATTGCAAGGTCACGGAATTTGTGTTGTTGACAGCACTACACACTTTTCGTAAAATGAAAGTTACTACTTCGTTAACCGTTGGATTGAGCTGATATTTTAACAGTTGATCCTTAACACATAATTATTGACTTTCACTGGTCGGATCTCTAATCGTAGCTCTGTAGTGAGAGCAGTTTTTATCGCAAGGTCACTGAATTTTTGTTGTTGATAGCACTGCACACTTTTCGTAAAATGAAAGTTACTACTTCGTTAACCGTTGGATTGAGCTGATATTTTAACAGTAGATCCTTAACACATAGCTTTTGACTTTGACTGGTCCAATCTTGAATCATAGCTCTGAGGTGAGAGCAGTTTTTATCGCAAGATCGTTGTAGTTTGGTTGTTTCTCTGATCTTGAATGGTTATTACTGGCTTGAATCTAATTGTTATATTAAAAGCAAGTGATAAATGATTGTGCATGAGTGATGTGATTCATGGATTGTGGATGATGGGTTTGGTATGAACTTGGCATGTGATTTAACTGAGATGGTTAGTATCAAGGAGACATGGTATTGATATGAAATACAAATATATATTCATTGTTTGGGAATGATGAGTTGGTATGGATTCAACATTTGGTTATGAATGAGAATGGGTTGTAAAGGTTGGCATGAGATATTGTGTATGGTAAACATTACTTGATTGATTGAACATGATTGGTCTATGGTCAGTGCGTAATTCCTTGAAATCTCTAGGTGTGATTTTAGGGGCGTGCTTCAGTGGTCGGGACGTAATTTCATGGCCCTTGTTAGTGGGTGTCCATGGTGGTATCCCATCTATATAATTTGGTAAGGATTCAAGGTAAGGGTTGCATCCTGACACTCTAAGGAGTCAATTAGTCTCAATTAGAGCGGATTGACTCCTGTGGTGAGAGTAGCAAGAGGCCTGAAATGCATTAAGGGCTAACCTTGTGTGTGAGGGAATTGATTCATTGTAACACTTGTAATACATAGCTCGGGGGTGAGCATAGGTATCTGCCACAAGTGCAAGCATCCGCTAAATCCGACCAGATTATATGTATCCGGATGAGTCGAGTCGAGTCGTAATGTATTGATTGGAAGTTCATAACATGTTTGGATGATATATACTGATTGGAAATGTGGAATGACATTGTACTTTATGATAAACTATTTTACACTAGCTTACCCTACTGTTTGTTTGTTGTATGTCTTGCTTGTGTGATTTTCTCTTCTTGCGATGATCATCAATTCATTGATGTGAGCAGATGTGAGAAACACCCATGGTCAACAGGGTGATGGGAGTTCCGCTGCATAGTCTATCCGGGTTGGATGTCGCTAATTTGAGCTTTCTTTTAGGGCTAAGGCCCATGTATTGTATTGCCCTAGGACTTTATTTTGAATATTGTTTATCTTTTACTCCTTTTGGGTTATAGGCATTGTAGTGAGCCTTAGTATTTTTCTTTTAAGTATCTTGGATGACTGTAAGGAGTGACTTTATACTCCGCAACTTGGCTCTTTACATCATCCAGTGTAAGATTTCATTTAATTATATTATCATTTAAATGGGGTGTTACAGAAATGATAATGAATCTCTCAACTTGAAGTTTTATATATATATATATATATATATATATATATATATATATATATATATATATATATATATATATATATATATATGAAGATCTTCATTAAAGGCTACTTTTAAGAAAATTACTTTAGATGTGTTTATCAATTAAAACTTCGTCGAATCGCTTTTATTACCCATTGATTCGTGATAACTTTCAAAAGTTTTTAATGCTTATTACCATTTCTCAGTTACGTGTCAAATCGATTTAGAGACAACTTAAATATTGAGTTATGAGCATAGTTGGTTCAAATCCACAATTACTATTGAGCTATGAGCAGAGTTGGTTCAAATCCACAATTACTCGATGGAGTTAATGCATTAAGATTCTCAATAATTGCCGCAACGACCCGAGAAATAAATAGTCATTAAAGTACTTATTCAGCCCTGTTTTCTTTATAGTGCATCGTCCTACACTAACCACAAATAAACACAGTCTTCACTTTTTGAATTTTCTTGAGCGTGTCCTAGGTTATGTTTTTTTCCTTTTTGTTGTTTATGTACCAAGTTCAGAGCGAACCACATTGGTTGTGATTGAAATCGTACCAAAATCAATGGAGAGCTTCGAAATGTTTGGTGTGTGCTTTTTGTTCCTCTCTCTGTTATCCATGTCCTCCACTTTGGAGATGATTACTCCGACCCAACCCTTGAAAGATGGTACGAATGAGAATGTAACTCTTGTCTCCACAAACGGAACCTTTGAAGCAGGATTCTTCAGCCCTGCAAATTCCGGTAGCCGTTACCTTGGAATTTGGTATAAAACCATATCCCCAAGAACAGTTGTTTGGGTGGCCAACAAAGAAACACCACTTCAAGACCACTCCGGAGTGTTAGAACTAGACAGTGATCAAGGAATTCTTAGCATCAAAAGTGGCACAGGAGCCAAAATATGGTCCTCAAATGCATCACACACTCCAAGCAAACCAGTTGCTGTGGAGTTGTTGGAATCAGGAAACATGGTTGTGAAAGATGGCCATAATAACTTGTTATGGCAAAGCTTTGATTACCCTGATGATACTTTGCTTCCAGGAATGAAGCTTGGAATGAACTTGAAAACTGGTCATCACCGAGCTTTAAGATCATGGAAATCCCTCAACGATCCTACTCCAGGTGAATTTTCATTTGGTGTTGATACTCGTGGTCTTCCTCAACTAGTTATCACAAAGGATTCTAATGATAACATAGTTTTTAGACCAGGCTCTTGGAATGGTGTTAGAGTAACAGGAGTACCTGGACAAAGAACTCACCCATTAACCAAATCCCTTTTTGTTATGAATGAAGATGAAATCTATTATGAGATTCAACTCTTGAATAGTTCAACCAAACTGAGAAGCAGATTGGTCCCACAAGGATTGCAAATGCGTTTAATATGGTCAGATGAGAGTAAAATTTGGGATACTCCATACACGGGTTCATTTGATGAGTGTGAGAGATATGGTATGTGTGGTGCGAACACTATTTGTAATGTGAGTGGAGCAAATCAACACTGTGAATGTTTGAGTGGATTCCGATCGAACGTTGCAGATTCAACTTGTGAAAGAATTATACCTCTAGATTGCAACAAGGGAGATAGTTTTAAGAAGTACGAGGGAATGAAATTGCCAGACACATCTTCATCTTGGTATGATAAGAGAATGAGTCTTGATGAGTGCCAGAAATTGTGCTTGAGCAACTGCTCTTGTACTGCCTATGCTCAATTGAATATCAGTGCCAATGGAAGTGGCTGCTTGCAATGGTTTAATGACATTGTTGACTTCAGGATACTTGCACAGGATGGACAGGATTTTTATCTGCGAATCGCTGCTTCAAAATTGCAAGGTAGGCTTTTCATTTTGCAATTCATTCTTAATTAATTCTGTCGTACCCTATCCTCTCTTGTCATCCAAGTTGCAGTTACAAATGTCTGGCTCAACTCTTTGTTATATGATTAATGTGTAATTGTGTATTTGTTGTTTTATTAGTTGGTTATGTTCTTGATCTTTCAGATCACGCCTTCAACAGGAAGAAGATAGGAGGGATTATACTTGGCTGTACTATATTCATCATCGCCTTACTAGTATTTGGGTCCATATTTTGCCTTAAGAGGAATAAACTCAAGCAAACAGGTGAACTCATCATGACTAAATATTGTGGTAGGAATGTATTTCTAAGTGCTTAATAACACCAAAAATATACAGAATAAGGACTGTTATTGAAGGAAGAAGAAAGATACAGGAACTTACAAACTAGTTTATTCACACATAACTACAGAGAACAATTCTTATTTATTGGACTTGACAGCAAACATTCGCACAATTCTAACTGATATGTTACAGTTATTTCATAATAAATTGCATAATAACGGACACATTACAAATATTTCATAACAATACCCTGCCCCGGAAAACATCTTTATCCTCAAGATTAAAAAAACATAAACTTCTTCAAATCATAATAGAATTCCCAGGTATAGCATCTTCTCGTAATTGATGCTTCCACTTAACAAGTACTTTAGGCATTGCCATTCCATTTCTTTTCACTATCATTCTATCAAGTACAGGTTTAGGTTTCTTCAATCCCAACGCCTCATCAGCTTCTTATGGAAGTTCATTGGAAGTACAGTTACATTCTTGACATGTTTTTTAAGTTGAGAAATGTGGAAAACATTATTGACCCTGGATTGAACTAGAAGCTCTAACTTATAAATTACTACGCCCACCCTATCCACAATTTTGAAAAGACCAAAGAGCTTAGGACTAAGATTCATATTTCTCCTTTGAGCCACAAAAAATTTGACTATAGGCATGTAGTTTGACATAAACTAGATCTCCTGTTTGATATTGTTTGTCCCTTTTGTGCTCATCTGTAGTTTCTTTCATCTTTTCTTGAGCTCTCCTTAGATGAAATTGGAGTAACTTCAACATCTCTTCTCTTTTTATAGACTTTTATCTCCTAATCCAATCTTCGATTCTCCTAGAAGATATGGAAATATTTAAGGGGAGGTTGTTGGAAGTCTCACCTCAACTAGAGATAAGGCAATTTCATAATATATATGTGGGGTGCAAACCTCACCTTACAAGCCGGTTTTGTGGGTTGGGTTAGGCTTAATACTCACTTCTAACATGGTATCAGAGTCAGGTTAAAGCCTATCCAAGCGAACTTTCTTGGACCTTCTGTTTCACCCACTATTTGACCACCCATTTCTAGTCCCACACATGAGATGAATATACCTCGACGTGAAGGGGTGTGTTGGAAGTCCCACATTGACTAGAAATAAGAAAATTCATAACATATAAGTGACTACGCCAAAATGCTCAATAGATAGCGCTTTTTTTCCTAATAGATAGCATTTTTTAGTCGTTGTTTATTGGAGCGGTATCTATTAATAGATAGCATTTGTAAAAAATGCTATCTAATGATACCTTACAGACATCACTTGGCAAAACACGCGCTGTCTATTAATTTTCAAAAACACAATGCTTTCTACAAAAAGTGTTGCCACTTACTCAAATGTTGCGAGGAATCAAAACACATACGCCTCAAATAAGTCCTTAAGAACTTGTTAACAACCTTTGTTTGACCATCGGTCTATAGGTGCTAACTTGAGGAAAGATGGACTTGTACCCCTTGAAAGGCCTGAAATTCTTGCCAAAAGTTGCTGATAAAAACTATGTCTTGATCACTAATAATAGAATTAGGGAAACCATGCAATTTGAACACATGATTCATGAAGGATTATGCTACCTCCTTAATAGTATAAGGGTGACATAAGGCCATAAAATGAGCAGTCTTACTTAATATGTCCACCACAAAAAAAATAACTTCTTTTCCCCAAGAGTTAGGTAAACCTTCAATAAAATACATGGTAACATGTTGCCATGCATGATTTCGAAATGGAAGAGGTTGCAAAATACCAAGAGGTGTTAAAGTTTCGTATTTGCTTCGTTGGCACACATGACATTCCGCACTAGTGTAGTTTTGGGATTTTGCCTCACGTTATAGGCTTCGGTTATCCCGAAACTGAAGCATATAAGACGCAGTCACATTTTTGAAATTCTTGCTAGCTTTTCTGCCTCGGTTCCCCAAATACTCAAAGCAGAATATACTTTTTTGCCTCAATTACATAATACTTGTTGCCATAAAGCCTTATAGGCTTCGGTTTCAAAGACCCAAAGCAAAAAAGTACATTGATATTTCAAAAATGACACTGGAAGAGTGACATTTGGCCTCATGTGGCTGTTGAACAGATGCCAAAAGACCTATTTTTTCTAATTTAAAAATTGAATTGAGGCCATATAGCTAATTAGGGATTCAAATACATGAATGCACTATTCTTTGTCTTCCACAACATCACCTTTGTTTTTCTCCTCTAATTTGTGCCTCCATCCACAACCACCATCGTCTAGCCACATGTGTAGGACAAATTCTTTAATATCCTTAGTCATATCCTTCCAATAAACCACAACCTTGACCTTGTGCATAGTAGCATTTATGCATGAATGACCACCCGTAGTTAAAGAATGTAACCACTCAATGATCTCTTTCCGCAAGTTGGAATTGTGACCCACCACTAATTTTTCTTGTCTCCGGAACTCCCCTTGGTGCCATTGATAAAATTTATGGGAAGTATGATTAGTTTGTGTAACATCCAGTAGGATATTACTTATATAAATAAAATAAATAATTTATCGAAATAAGTTTCTCATTTCTTATCAACTCATTCCCAAAAACACGGGAATTTAAAACTTTAAAACGTAAGAATCGCGATGTAAGGTCAAACGTTCATAAGCAGTCTTTACAATTCAAAAACCAAAATCAGTAAAACTAATAATTAGATTACATGAAAATTTAATAAAAATAAGACTTTATAAATCCCCATGTAATTTGCTCCCACTCTCCGCTACTAAGCATCTCCTAGCTCACATGTAACAACATCTGCTCCTGGATAACAAGTTACCCGATCATCGCCACACACAAACAGATAGGGTGAGCTATGCACATAAATGAAAATAAATATGAAATAAACCCACCCAATTATCTCGCAATTATTTAACTTTTAAAACAATTGAAACACCCACTTTCCCACACTCATAATAATTATGAGCTTATGCATGTATTCTTGATCATGGGACTTTCTCGTGCTTCCACGAACCTCCTCGCTCGTGGTCCAACCTACGAGCCTATCCCGCTCGTAGTCCTGCTTCACGGACTTCCTCGCCCGTCATCCGAACTCCTCACTTGGACCCAGACTTGCATACCCGCCTTTCCTACTATGAACTCCCTCACTCATAGCATTCTCAAGTTTGAGCATGAAATGAACTACCTCGCTCACTCACCCCAAACAAGAGTACCTCCGGTGAACTAATTTGTTCACATTTCGCATGCGGTCCACCCAATCACGAACTCCTCGCTCGTGACTCAAAACAAGCACATCCTAGACCACCTATGGACTTAGTCCTTCAAGCCCAACATCACAACATAAACTACCAGCCGAAGTCGTATCTGCTTGGCGTTGCCAAAGCATCACCGGGCGAAACTCATACAAACCGCCTGGTGAATCACATTGCGCCGCCAGCTGCCAATTAAGATCAGTGGCCACTGCTACTAGTTTAGGTATCTATCGCCTGGCGGCTCATCCCGCGCCGCCAAGCGCCATACCAGTAGCACACTGCTACTGGTTTTTGGCTTATTAAAACAATCCCTAATGGACCTCCAACACCCCACACGCAAATTATGGTACATTCATACTTAAGCAGACCCTAATCAAACTACTATAACATAATTCCAAAGCATCTGTATTCATAATTTCACAATCACCATCATGCTTATACTTAAAGATAATGCAAGTAATCATGATTTCATTTGTTTGTCCATTAACACTTGTTAACTCCCTTTGCCTTTTGCACAAATAATCTGCATGAAATCAGAATATAAGTAAGCTAGTGTGTACTTAAAGTCTAACCCTTCAACTTCACCTTCAAAAAGTTAAAACTTTTACACCTCTTAAAGTCATAAGACAAGTTTGTTCTTGTTAATCAAAACCTTAGCCTTAGTTATTTGCTTAAACATGTAACCCAAACAGAGAAAAAAAAAACATAATTCAAAATTGTGAGAAAGTAGGTAACTAAAATTAAAATACATACACTTTAAACATAAAAGAGTGTTAGTTTGTAATTTCATTCCAATTTTTAAGAACCAAGAATATTCCATTTTTAACGCTTCTTACTTCAAGTGGAATTTTGTTTCGATTTCAATAGAAATCAAAAAATTATAAGAATTGTCACCACAAAGGTGAAAACTAATGTGATAAAACCTAATAATAGTTTTAACACAGTAGAATCTTTTGAAAAGGAAAATTCACATACAGTAATTCAAATTCAAATTCTACTATTGGTTTAACATATGCAGTAATTTAACATGCTCTGTAATAAATTAAAGTTCACAATATGAATAAATAAACATCAAATAATTTATGCACTGATAAAATAATTTCATATGATAAGTTTATGGTCTTGCATAAGCAAATTACTCAAAAGACATCCCTACCACCATTTCTGAGAGATTGACAAAGTGAAAACATTTAAACTTTCCATACACAAAAAGTTAAATATTTTAACTTATAATGAAAGGGGACAAGACAAAAACCAACCTCATTTGGTACCATCAGGTGAAAGATGTGGAACATGGCAATAAAATCTAGGAGTTCCAAAAGGGTCTAACCTAGTACATGCCGTAAAGATATCGGATTCATCATTCAAAAAAGAGAAGTTTTATGACTTTACAATGAGCCTTCAAAAGTAAGATGAGTGTTGCCATGATATTTTTGAACTGAGTTAGACCATGTCAGAGCAAGTAAAGACCAAAACAATCACGAAACTTAACTAACAAGATGGATAAAAAATTCAGATTGTTTTAATTAGAAAAGAAAAACCCATTTTCATTAACATTACATCGTAGATCAATCAATCACCTAAAAAAGGAAAACCAAAATGATTGATGATCTTAACCTGCCCTAAGGTTCATTTCTCTCGAGGTTAGTTACTTGACAAACAAATCTAACCACGAAAACCAGTTCATCATACCATATGCCATCTAAATAAGAGGACGTTATCGTGCTCAAAATTTTTCACATATAGAAAAAATTACAAATCAACTTACATGGTGAGTTTATTAACTTTTTCACTACTTATAGTCATAAATTTCCCATCTATTAGAAAGTGCCAAATTAAAAACATGATATAGACAAAAAGAATTCACAACAAATTTAAGGTCTAAATGGTTGAAGAGGAAAGAAAGACCATTTTGAAAAATTGAGAATAATATTGTACCTCCCTCTCCACCACATCGTTAATAATTATAATCAATATTGTGGATATTATGCAATGATTTAATAAGACCAATTCCTTCCCCATATATTTTATTAAATACTAGGATCTCAAGGATACCCAAGAGGCCTATATAAGCACAAAATTTCTCTAATGCAAGACACAGAGAAAAAAAGATGGAAAAACCCCTCTCCTTTTTATCACAAAGCACACACACAAAAGGGAGTCATCTTGAGAGGTAAATTTTCTTTGCTCTTAATGTTTTTCATGATTCTCTTATAACATCAAATATATGATTGTTTGAATTGTTGTATGATTAAATGGGTTTGGGGTTCTCATGTTAAATGATTTTGGGTTTGTCGTTGATGTGCTCAACCTTTCTCTTTTCCTTTATTTTTATCTTGATAAATAAAAAGGTTCCTTTCGTAGGCTTTAATTCTCTCTAAACAAAAAAATAAAAAAATTATATAATTTCTTTAATATAAGTATTGCATACCATGTCAAGTCTCGGACTTGCTTGGTAATCAAAACACTTCTTCGCTTGTTTGTTCTTAAAAAGAAATTAATAACAATAAAAATATAAAAATATAAAATTATTTTTAATATCATGTCAAATCTCGGATTTGCTTGGTAACTAAATCTTTTATCATGTAGAATCTCGGGTTCTCTTGATATTAATAAAATATACATACACATAAAAATCTAGAAAATTTAAAAACAAAATAATAATATCAAACAACAAACATTTGTACAAAGAACTACGTTATCCCTGATTTTCCAAATGAAAATACGTAGGAGCGAGGTACAATCCTCGTCAGGCCCAAAAAATAAAAAAATAATTTGGTTTTAATCTTTAATATTTTGTATGTGTGTTTTTATTTTGTTTGAATTTTTAGGGAATAACAAATATTTTAAGCATCAAATTCTACTTTGCACACTTAATTAAAGAGGGGACCGTCTTAAGACGGGCGTGTGGGGTGCTAATACCTTCCCCACACGTAACCGACTCCCGAATCCAAATTTGGTTTCGGAGACCATTCTTTTTTAAGGTTTTTCTATAGTTTTCCATAATAAACTATGGTGGCGACTCCTCTACACCTTTTTAAATCATTTTCGCCGTTCCGCCACGATCTCGGTTGCGACAGATGGCGACTCCACTGGGGAAGTTTTTTAGAGTCGATCTTATTAGTTGAGTGGGCAAAATATATGTTGTTTTTATATATTTGTTTTCCCCTTGTCTTTTGTTTGATTTCATGTATATTTATTTATCTTTATTTGTCTAGATGCCATGTTTACTCTTTAATGTCCTCATATGATTATATTGTTAAAATTATTGAACCCTAGGTAGAAGATAATTGCTATATCTCTCTGGGAATTTTCTGGTTATTTTGCATGTGTGGGTTTGGGTAGTCTTAGGTTGCTCCCTTCACACACTACACACGGTAGGCTAGTGCATTCATTTTAATATTGGGGTCCTATACCGGGCCTGAGTTAGCAGTAAGGAGTGTAGGTCCAACGATTGTTATGCTAGATCTCGGATCTACTTGACTATTGGGAAGACTTCATCTAGAGTTTGCTTCCTCTTGACATGCCACATTTGTTAGGTCGCCTATCGTTGTGGATTATGTCTTGAGGTTTACTTCAGCTCTAGAGACTTGTGAGATAATTTAGAGCTATCCTTGGAAAAATCATATAAAAGCCCATAGACTAGAAAATAGATTTTTTGTACACCTTATAAGACACAAAGGGAGCGTGCATTATTTCTTTTTTTTTTAATTAAGTAGTTAATTTTTAATTGTGTCATATTTGCATCAACGTATAAATAGGGGCCTCTCGAGGCGCATACATGCATTACATCCACATTTTGTCTTCATTCATGCATGATACCATGCACATAGTTTTAAGGTAAATAACATCTTTACATTCACTGGACACGTAGCATGGATCTACTTTGGATTCATGTCATAATGTATAATGCATAATATTCATCCCATTGTTTTTTCATGCCACCTTGCATAGTACATACCATGCATACACTCACATGCATGTGCATGTAGGTAGTTTCCAAACTTAACATAACATGTATCATGTTTGCATCTCTATGTCGCTTTGCATAATGTATAACATGCATCCATATGTTGTTAGAGTATATATACATGTATACAGGTAGCTTCCAAATTTGTAGTATTTTGCATTTTCATGTCATTTTGCATAACACATAACATGCATCAACATATCTTGAAAAAAGTTTCACTATAATAAATTCAAAATTAATTGTTTCCCATTTTTTGTTGATAAATTCATAGAATCTTGCAAAAGGTGAAAAAAAGAAGAAAGGGAGAAAATAAATTATTCTTTGGTCAAATCAGTTAGTTGAATATTTTTTTAATGAAAAGTGGCATGCTTTTGAAACATTGTTCTAATATGTGTACATGGATTTGCTCAAATTCACTTCCTTTTCCATCCCATTTCCTATCACCTTTCTCCAATAAACCTTTTCTTTGTATTCTATGGAGGATCATCATAAAGGGGCATGTGCCTTAAAATGAATTAAAATTGAAGTAAGTCTTTGAACACAAAAAAAAAGGAAAAAATGAAGAAAAGTCTACTAGACTGAAAACCCAAAAGGGCAGTCTAGACAAAAAGTAAGACAACAAAAAATAGAAAATAATACAAAAAAAAATAAGGGCAAAGTAGGGGCAACCTCTAATGTGATTGATTTTTTTTTTCCTTTTGGATTAAAGCTTTTGAAATTAAAACAATCATGAGTTGAAATGATGTGTGGCCATGTTTCTTTATCAAGAAAAATGGTATTCCTTTGCTACCTATTTTGAGCCTATAAAAAAAATTAAAATTTCTTTTTAATTACCCTGAACAAGGGTCACCTTTCCACTAAAGTTAACATGATGTTTGCATCTATTTCATTTGACTTGTAATTCACCAATAAAAAATTAAAAAAGTTTGGAAAGACAAAAAAAATTGGTTATGCAGAAAAAAAAAGAGAGAAACAAGAGTTGGAAAGTGAAAAAAGTGGTGAGCAAAGGTAGTCAAATAAATTTTATGTGCAACCTTGGATAAAGACCCTTGTTTTAAATAACCTTTATACCATTTACTTTGAGCCTTCATTATCCATTTTTTTCCCTTAGCCTTGGCCACAATAAAAGCCTAATAAAGTCAACACAAATCAATGATTGGTTGTTGTTTTTCCAAAACTTTAATTTAGAGGAAAATATTTTGTCATGTTAAGAGGTTTGTCAAAAAAAAAAAAGATTGAAAAAGTGTTCAAAGATTTGCTTTCAAACACTAGGGCAGTTTATTTTTGTTTGACATGTTTCCAAAGAGATCAAAATTAAAACGAGTAGTCAAGTTAAATCAAGGTCATGCCTTCTCATTCTTTCATCCTTCGTGCATTTCCTATCATATTTTCTACTTTGAGCCTATACTTTGATCTACCTTTCTCCTACCACTACTCATTATTCTCATCTTGAAATAAATTGGGGAGACGTTTCACTTGTTGTTCATACATTATAGTCGGTATCTTGAATTTGGGCAATTATTGACTTTGATTGGCAAGCTTACATTGGGGCAACTAGTATGAAATCTTCCATTATTTTCAACATTCTCATGTTATCAACAATTAGGGCAAGCTCAAACACATTTTGCACCCGGAGACCAATCTATATCCTCAAATTGGGCAAATTTTGAAGTCTCCATCCTTTTTTTTTTTATCAATAACTGGGATAAGCCCAAACACACCTCATGTCCTGAAGTTAACTATTAACTATCAAATTGGGGCAACTCTTTAAGTCAATTACCTCGTCTAATCCCTTCCAAGAGATTTGGCAATTTCATGTATGTCACTCAAATAGTGTTCAAAAAGCAAGGATACAGAAAAGAGTTTCTCAATAAACTGATTAGACCAAAGAATATTTTTCAAAGAAAAAAAAATCAAAACAGAAGGATTCCATAAATCTAAAAATAACAACAAATTGGGATCAATTGAAATAAGTTTTATACAATCTAATCATACATACATCATTCATTTTTGTGAAAAAAGGTTAACAAACAAAGGAACTTTCATCATTCATTCATACATTAATTCATACATCAAAGTTTCAAACTTTGTTCATGCAAAAAAAAAAATAAATAAATAAAAAAATCATAACATGTGCATCATACACTAATATTGTTAGTGTTCAAAAAGAAAATCCATAAGTCGAGCCAACATTATCATTCATCATGCATGCTCGAAATAAACATAACAACATTATAACACATCATAATCAAAATTAAAAAAAAATAATACATAGCATGTGTCAGCATTTTTATGCATATATAATGTAAATGTTAAAAAAAATCATAATAAGGATCAACATACTCATGCATTCATAAAAAGAAAATCCATACAAGGTGTTAGCATCTACATGCATTCATACACATGACATCAATTGTCAAACAAAAAGTATCTAAGCATGTGTTAGAAAAATTAGGTTCTATATAGTATTTGGTTCAAAAAAAAAAGTCACATACATGACAACATATTCATGCATATATCATATTAGCATATTCATGCATACACAAGCATCTAAATGTTCAAAAAGAAAAATTCATAACATATGTCTTAATCATCATGCATCATGTACATGAGTCATAGTTCTTTTTTTTTCGAAATTCTTATCACTCTTGGATCAAAACCCTCTTCATTCACATGAATGGTTTTCAAATCCTTCTGTTTCAAAATAAAGAAAATAAGAAAGATACAAAATTTTGCTTCTTTAATATTTCTCGGGTTGATGGTCCTCTTCATTCATATATCCTCAAGCTCATATTTATGTGGCACCTCAAGCCCAGATTATTCTGGCCCAAGCCCAATTTCGCATTGGCCCCTAAAGCCCAGTTTTATCTTGCCACCTCAAGCTTAGCTTTGTCTAGCCCCTAAGCCCAGTTTTGCACTGGCCCCTTAAGCCTAGTTTAGTTTGGCCCAAGCCCAGCTTCGCACTGGCCCCTCAAGCCTAATTTTATCTGGCCACCTCAAGCCTAGCTTTGTCTAGTCCTCAAGCCCAGTTTTATCTGGCCCCTCAAGCCCAGTTTAGTCTGGCCCAAGCCCAGTTTTATTTGGCCACCTCAAGCCTAGCTTTGTCTAACCCCCAAGCCCAGTTTCACACTGGCCCAAAAGCCTAGCTTTGTTTAGTCTACAAGCCCAGTTTTATCTGGCCGCTCAAGCCCAGTTTAGTCTGGCCCCTTAAGCTCGATTTTATCTGGCCACCCCAAGCCCAGTGTCGCACTAGCCCCCTTAAGCTCAGTTTAGTTTGGCCCAAGCCCAGTTTCGCACTGGCCCTTTTAGCCCAGTTTCATCTGGCCACCCCTAAGCCTAGCTTTGTCTAGCCCTCAAGCCCAGTTACATCTGACCACCCCAAGCCTAGCTTTGTCTAGCCCCTAAGCCTAGCTTTGTCTAGCCCCTAAGGCTAGTTTTGGTCTAGCCTGCAAGCCCAACTTTGTCTGGCCCAATCCCAATTTATATGGTCACCAAGCTTAGTTTTGTATAACTCTCAAGCCTAGTTTTGTCTAGCCCTCAAGCCCAGCATTATCTTGTTTTGGTATTAGTCAAGCTTTCTATGCCTTTCTATGTTGCCAAGGTTTCCACACCTTGTTTTTGTGTTAGTCAAGGTCTATACCTTGTCAAGGTTTCCACACCATGTTTTTGAATTGGCAAGGTTTTTTCACTTTGTTGATGTGTTAATCATGGTTCCCACACAAATCCATCTGAGTCATATCTTGTTCTTCATGTTTCTAACCTGGGGCAACTTTTTGGGTTTCATTTTTTTCCCATCTAGAGTTTTAGCATACAATACTCACATAATCTATCAAGAACAAAATGGGTCTCTTTCATTCATGCGTTTTGTTTCTCACCAAATTCAATTCGACTTTCACATGTTGATTTCATATTAGAACCCTCTTCATAGAGTGGCAACAAATTGTTGTTTCTATATCCGCCCTTTGTGAGGCAATGGTCGAACCCAGGTTTTCTTTTGATATCTCGGCCCTCTGCGAGGCAATGGTCGAGCCTAGGTTTTCTTTTGGTATCTCGGCCCTCTATGAGGCAGTGGTCGAGCCCAAGCTTTCTTTTGGTATCTCGGCCCTCTGTGAGGCAATGGTCGAGCCCAAGTTTTCTTTTGATATCTTGACCCTCTGCGAGCCAATGGTCGAGCCCAAGTTTTCTTTTGATATCTCGGCCCTCTGCAAGGCAATGGTCGAGCCCAGGTTTTCTTTTGGTATCTCCGCCCTCTGCGAGGTAATGGTCGAGCCCAGGTTTGCTTTGGTATCTCGGCCCTCTACGAGGCAATGGTCGAGCCCAGACTTTCTTTTCGTATATCGGCCCTCTACGAGGCAATGGTCGAGCCTAAGTTTTCTTTTGATATCTCGGCCCTTTGTGAGGCAATGGTCGAGCCCAGGTTTTCTTTTGGTATCTCGACCCTCTGTGAGGCAATGGTCGAGCCCAGGTTTTCTTTTTGTATCTCGGCCCTCTATGAGGTAATGGTCGAGCCCATGTTTTCTTTTGGTATCTCGGCCCTTTGCGAGGCAATGGTCGAGCCCAGGTTTCTTTTGGTATCTCGGCCCTCTGCGAGGCAATGGTCGAGACCAGGTTTTCTTTTGGTATCTCGGCCCTCTGTGAGACAATAGTCGAGCCCAGGTTTTCCTTTGGTTATCTTGTCCCTCTACGAGGCAATGGTCGAGTTCTCTTTTTTCATTTTTGAAACCCGAACGAAATTAGTGTTTTTATCTTTATTTATCTTTAACTATGATAATCTGAAAATTTCACATTCATACTATGTAGTCAAATCTAAGTAAAGAGGGGAAGTTGTCAACACCCAATTTCGTCCGGGTAAATGTATTTCTTTGGTTAAAGAAAATAATAATAAAAATAATATATAATCTAATAATAATAATAAATAATAAAATAAAATAAAAAATATGTTTTGATTGATGGTAGGTTTTTAAACTTTAATTCTACCATGGAAAAAAGGAAAAAAAAAAGAAAAAAAAAACAAGAGAAGAAGAATCTAATTTATTGTTAATTATCACAGTCTTTTCATGAGCTCAAATGTTTTACATATTTTTACCCCCACGCTTTGCTATTTACACTATTCACATGACATGTCAGAAAAGGACGTTTCATAATTTCTGTTTTTAGAGAATTGTATAATATTAGGAGCAATATTTTTGAATAATAATTTTAATAAATATCGTGCATTTACACTTATGTGTCTCTTTGCGTTGTCAGACTAGGAAGGTATTATTTTAATTAGAAACAAATATTTCCGATATAATGCTTTTAGAGAAGGGTACGATTTTAATCTTTAGAAGAAAATATTCCTGGTAATAATTACAATCAATTATATGAATAATATGTTATGATTTGATCACGATCTTTATTTGACAGAGAATATGATTCTAGTAATTATAGACAATATTTCGTTAATAATTATAATCAATACCGTGGATATTATGCAATGATTTAATAAGACCAATTCCTTCCCCATATATTTTATTAAATACTAGGATCTCAAGGATACCCAAGAGGCCTGTATAAGCACAAAATTTCTCTAATGGAAGACATAGAGAAAAAAAGATGGAAAAACCCCTCTCCTTTTTATCACAAAGCACACACACAAAAAGGGGTCATCTTAAGAGGTAAATTTTCTTTACTCTTAATGCTTTTCATGATTCTCTTATAACATCAAATATATGATTGTTTGAATTGTTGTATGATTAAATGTGTTCGGGGTTCTCATGTTAAATGATTTTGGGTTTGTCGTTGATGTACTCAACCTTTCTCTTTTCCTTTATTTTTATCTTGATAAATAAAAAGGTTCCTTTCGTAGGCTTTAATTCTCTCTAAACAAAAAAATAAAAAAAATAAAAAAATTATATAATTTCTTCGATATAAGTATTGCATACCATGTCAAGTCTCGGACTTGCTTGGTAATCAAAACACTCCTTCGCTTGTTTGTTCTTAAAAAGAAATTAATAACAATAAAAATATAAAAACATAAAAATATAAAAATATAAAATTATTTTTAATATCATGTCAAATCTCGGATTTGCTTGGTAACTAAATCTTTTATCATGTAGAATCTCGGGTTCTCTTGATATTAATAAAATATACATACACATAA
>Ga0214542_1005461_pt1 | contig 24112 bp, 9 predicted proteins | sample CNSS1metaG_FD_160096 | JGI IMG/M metagenome (GOLD analysis project Ga0214542, IMG submission 160096) | Root nodule microbial communities from cowpea collected in UCLA plant growth center, Los Angeles, California, USA - CNSS1 | ecosystem: Host-associated > Plants > Roots > Nodule | place: USA...
ATATATATATATATATATATATATATATATATATATATATATATATATAAATATATATATATATATTTTTTTTTATATATATATATATATATATATATATATATATATATATATATATATATATATTCCAACATAAATAGTTGTAGTTCTTTTAATGAGATTCTTTTGAAAAATCCAAATCTTGAATAGATATATGATAAAAAAGAATCTATTTGACGGGTTTAACATCTTCAATTAAAAAAAAAAAGGTTTTATGGACAAAATACAGTTTTACTAGAGTAAAAAACATAAATTTACTTATAGAATTAAAAAAAATCTTCAATAAGATTTATTTAAAATATAGTTAAATCAAAATAAAAATACAATGTTTTTTATATTTCTGAAAATGTTTACAGAAAAATTATATATGAATTTCTTAAAAATTACGGAAACTGTAAAAATAATAAAATATTATTAAAGTAAAGCATTTCTGAGTTTCTCAACACATTCTTTCTTGTACAAATTCTATTATTAGTTAAAGAAAAATATACCTCATATGCTTTTACAAAGAAATGAAAAAAATTATTAGGTTATAGGATGTATAATATGGTAAAAAGAAGAAGATTAAAAGTATTTAATAAATGTATATATAAGAATCATTAACCTTAGCTAAAACTATTGAAAAGAAAAAATAGTGATCATTAGAGAAATCCGTTAAGATTATAAATTTTAAAACACAGTAAAAAAATGTGTTAAGAAGAGATTAGAAAGTGTGATGTGATTGTTGTGAAGATTTGTCTTGAATTAATTCCATAAAAAAAGGGTCATAGAATTGAATCACTTTCATTTTGACCACTCATTGATTTCCCCACCAGTATGAGACCAATTCTCTGTTTTTTACCATTCCAAATTTCCACAGACATACTCTTCATTTTCAAAGAAACATCACTTCCCACCACTCAGCTTTTTCATTCTGCTCACATTCTTTGACTTCATAAGGCCTTCTTCGTGGTCCAAGCACAACCACATGCTGTACCCATTTTTAGTTTCACTCTAAGTTGCATGAGCTTCTATCTCATATCTCTCTAAAGTTCCCTCCTTTTGATTCACTATATTCTCATGATTTGAACCCTCTTGTGTTTCAAAGTTTGTTGGTAGGTCACTTTTTTATTCCCTTTTAATCTTAAAAGCATTGCCTTGATTGTGTTTTGATTTGATTCATTAGCAGTTTTACTTAGTTTTTTAATTGAATCATGGAATCATTGCCTTTTCTTTGTTTTTTCTAGGGTGGGGTGGGGTTTGTTTTTGGCTGTTTCTAGTGGGATTGAAATCTCAGGGCCTGGAAAATTGTTTTCAAATCTGTGAAAATGAATTTACCAGGTTTTTGTGAGATTTGTTTCATGTTATGGATCTGGATTGATTTTCGTGTAGTAGAATGAGCGAGCATTTGTATGTATCTTGCTATTTTCTGAGAATAATGGGGTGCATGGAGTTTATAACTCCATGGAACAGAGTAGTTTGGTTTATTAGCAACAAAGCGTTTGTGATATTTACTGTGAAGATTGAGCAATGACATAGGATAAATGAAGTGATTAATTGCTCTGTTGTTGGGGGACCAGTTGATCCAATCTCATGATGTCTACTGTTGTACTTTTACATTTTATTTGCAGTCTTTGACCAGTAATAATGGTAACTCAGAGCAGGGAATGAGAGTGATGAGAATTGAGATGAGTGTAAAAGAGACATGGAAATGAAAATGAGGGGAAATGGGAGATTGCTATCTGTATTCATTTCATTGTTTCAAGTTGTGATCACTAGAGAATCTAAATAGAAAGAAAAACAAAATCTGGGTTAGGGAAATTTTTTCCGTACACATTTGTTCTTGAATCTACTTAGAAATTAAGGTAAAAGTAGAAATTCCATGATGCCATTGATGTCCTACTAACTTTGTTTAGGCCTTTTCTTATGCAGCAAAAGCAATTTTATTCAGCAACTGAATTCTGTACAGAAGATGGGGTGTTTCACTGTGCTGAAACACAAGAAGGAAAAGATCAATAAAATCAGATACACAAAATGTGTGAGCCATATTGAGCATGTTCCTACAGTACTCCCTGAACCTCAAACTCATACTCGTACCCTGCAATCTGCACCTTCTAGTTTCCGGAATAGAGTGAAATCCACTCACCCCATTAACAAAATCACCAATCACAGAACACGAACATTATCTGCTCCATCAGCTCTTGATGTGGCCAGACAAGATACTCTTACCACAGTCGAGTTCGAGGATCAAGAGGAATCAAGATACAATGTGGGATCACTGAAGGGGCAGCATTCATCTAATCCACTACCTTTACCACTTCCATCACACCAGGGTGGTGGTGAATTGAAAGCTACTGGAAGCTTTAAATCAGGAATAGTTACTGGTTCTGTGTATGCTCCTGATGCTGCAGAACATGATGCTTTGGCCACAGTTGAGTATGAGGAACAAGAAGAGTCAAAAAACCGAGTTGGTTTGGTTAAGGATCATTGTTCAACTAATTCACAACCTTTGCCTCTTCCATCTCGTCAAGGTGGTGGTGCTGCATTGAAGGCTAATGTCAGCTTTAAGATGGGAATGGCTACACCTCTTGTGTATGCTTGCGGACCTTTGCCTCTTCCCCCTACCGGGTTGCTTAGAAACTTACCGTTTGAGGAGATTGCTGCTGCGTGTCACAACTTCTCTTCTGATCGATGCATGTCTGAATGTCTTTCTTCTACCATATACAGCGCTTCATTTGGTGATGATGCTTCAAGTGCAAAGAAGTTTGAAGCCACTGTCACTCGCCTTCATTCTTCAACTCAGGTACTTTTCTGCATTTTGCATTATTAGTTTCATCTTTTGGTATCCTCATGGCTAGTAGAATGATGTTTGGTCATCCTTATATATGATGCTTCTGTTGCCAAATGCAAAGAAGTAATGAGATCTTGTTATGCCTTTTGAAAACCATTTTAAGAGGGGCATCAAAGAGTTTAGGTTTGTCAACTGCTATCATCTGATGTACAATTTAGCATCAGCTTCTAAACCTTGTTCTGCTTGCTGTCCTCCTTCCTCTGTTACTTCACACAGCACATTTGAATGTTTTCAAACCATTTTGAAATCAAATGAGGAAAGTTGTCAAAAGTTTTACTCTTACTGTTTCAAAATTTATGATCTTTGGCCCAAGACAAAAGTTTAAAAGCAGCCGAGAACTTTCTGACATGGTCTATGTGTGTGTAATGTATCTTTCAGGGATTGAAGGAATTCATAAATGATGTGAATACCCTTGCATCTTTGCAACATCCGAACCTCTGTAAATTGCTAGGATTTCATGCTCGTGATGGTTCTGAACCAAGGATGTTGGTTTATGAGAGGCTATACCATGGAAGCTTGGACCAGCAGTTGTTTGGGAGATCTGATGGCCATTCAATTGATTGGAACTCACGAATGAAAGTTGCCATATGTGCTGCACAAGGTCTTACTTTCTTGCATGAAGAAGGGCCTTTCCAGGTACTAATTTTCTGTTTTAGTTCAATTTGGTGTAAAGTGTATATCTTATATTCAAAAATCTGAAGCAGCCTTCCGTGGTCATGTCTGCACTATTTTTCTCCCTTCTTTACTTGTAGCTTTTAGACCACATTAAATGCTGTTGGACTAGTAAACAATTATATCACGAGAAAATACTTTTCTATGTTCCTTGTACAATTATATCTTTGCTGACGGACCTCTATGAATTAATTGTAGGCGATGTATAATGAATTTTCAGCAGCCAACATACAGATTGACAAAGATTTCAGTGCAAAGCTTTCTGGGTATGGTTGTGTGGGACGAATTCCCGAGGAAGAGATTTCTAGCAGTACATGTGTAAGTTCATTTACTCTCTAAAATGCTGTATGTGTATTTTTATGAACCATGAACTATTCATATGATATTTTTGAATTTGGATCCTCTACTGTATTTTTCTGTGCTGCTGCTGTGCCTTCAAAATACATTAATAAACACTATTTTGGTGTTTTGAAATACATTAAAAAGATTTTTAAACTATCAAAATCACTGTATTTTGAATGCACGTCACCAAAAAACTCAATAGAAAATTTGAACTCGATATTTTCTAGCTTTGAATCTTCTTATTTGAGATGTAAAAGTATTCCATAAGTTTTGATCTCATTCATTTGGTTCTTGAATTTATTATTGCACAGGCTGTTGGAAACCTGTCTGTGGAGACACTGGAAAGGGGAATTCTTACTCCAAAGAGCTATGTATGGGGTTTTGGAATTATTCTTTTGGAGCTACTTACTGGCAGAAAGAATGTGGATAGTCACCACCCCAAGGAAGAGAGGAACTTGGTGAAGTGGAGCCGGCCTTTCCTGGCCGATGATTTTCGACTGTCGCTGATTATGGATCCTCATCTTAAAGGTCGGTATCCTCCCAAGGCAGCAAGAGCAGTAGCTGACATTGCACAAAGATGCCTCCAAAAGGAGCCATCAGAAAGACCCCCCATGAGAACCATTGTTGAGCATCTCAAAGTGGTTCAAGATATGAAGTACTCATGTTGGTTTCCTCTGCAAGAGCCAGCAAAACAAATGTCAAGATCACCGAGTCTTAATGGTGTCAAATGTCTCACTCCTACATTGAGTTTCTCTCCCTCAACAGCACCGGTGGCTAGACCATCTGTTTCATCTCCAAGATGGTGTGCTGTGCCCACATTGCATCTTCCTCTTGGCGCTTGTTCCTCCACTTTCAACATGGATGACCATGTTAGGCCGGAAAGCCGGAAGTCCATCCTCAATGTGTAGGAGAGGTAGTGTTGAAGGATATTTGACTGTCTATAATGTTCATTTTTATTTTATTTTGTTTGTTGCTTTGGTCATTTTTTGGGTATTCAACACAATTGTATAGGAGATTAAGGTATGGTTCTTCCATATTTCTATTTATTTCCATGAGAAGATGTTCTTTTTGTAGATAGTGCAAAGGTTGGTTATACTGGGGATATTGATATGAAATTTGCATTGTCTCTGTTCCTTTCTCCTCTCTACACTTATTTTTTTCCCCTCAAATATCATTTCTTCGCTCAACACTAAACATGGCAAAAAAAAAAAAAAAGAAGAAAATCTAAAATATATTCTGACAAGAAAATTGACCTGATTGGGTTTCAGGGTGATAACTAATTTATTTATTTTTCACGAAATAAACCAGATTTTTTTTTAAAAGTCCTTTTGTTTTTTATTATTCTATTTTCTGTAATTATTGTACATTTAATTTAACAATAATTAAACTTTTCTGTAAACAAATCTAAACGTACATCCTTTTAACGAATAGGAGAAACGACATTTAACTCCTAATTGGTTTACAACTTATAATGCATTAACAATAATTTTTTCTCATCTAATTGATTCATGGTTAATAATATAAGAATTTAAATTAGAGTAAGTATTTATTTAAAATAATATGAAAAAAGAGACATCAAAAAATGATAGCTATGTAAAGTAAAATTGGAGTAGTTTTTACGGAAATCACGTCACTATTAAATACGTGAAAGAGACATTAGTTGTGCTGCATGGGTGAAATGCAAATGGGTATTCAAACAAAACACCCGTACTACAAAAATAAATAGGCGTCCTCCCCCTTCCTCATTATAACAGAAAAGAAAGCAAGCAATGCTTATTCAGAGTTATCACACAGACAAAAAATACAAAAAACAAGGTGTTGGAACAGCACGGAGGTACTAACCACCTTCTACTCCTTGCCTCACTAGTTTACAACACTTAAACACAAACTTTTGCGTGTATATATAGGTTATTGAGTTTGGGGGATATTTCTCAAGACACAAACAATAACAAAAATATAGACATACAAAAGAACCTCCTATAATTTTATACCTAATGCCAGAACGATTCTTGTAAAATAATTTCGGAGTAAAAAGAAGGAAAAAAAAAATGTAAGTGTAAGATTTCATGAGAGTGAATTGTTTTGGTCTTTATCTTGCCCACTGTTCTCTTCATGACTGCTATCCTGCTCATGAATAACTGAAGCCGTACCGCTATCCTCGTTTTGTCTTCCCTCATTATCGTTGGTTGTCTGTGCCTGCACATTTGAAGCTGAATTTGTTTGCTGTTCTGATATCAAACTAGTAAGGCCATTTTGCTTCAGGTAGGTCTCCAACGGGAGATTTGCTTCTTCAAGAAGACTTGTCATGCTCACATTATTTGGCCCGGTTTGCGCTTCTTCTCGATCAGGTTGGCAATTCAAATCTAATTGTCCCTTGGCAGCTTCAGCAACTTGGTCTTGAGTCCTTGGCTCCAACTCACTTGGCGCCCTTACTTCATTCTCCAAACCATCAACTGGAGTTAAATGTCGTGAGGTGCTGTCAACTTCTGATTCCTCCTTGGTCCGCCATGCTAACTGATTTCTCTGAGCAATCTCAGCTTCACGTTCCGATTGACGCTTCTTCTTTCTCATCATCAGGGTTTTAAACCGACGTTTAACTGTCATGCACACATTGCAGGTGCAAGTAGGTTTGTGTTTGCCTTTTCCACTTGGTGGCTGGATACAGACAATGCAAGAACACCCAGGTCTATGCCGGGGATGTTTTGTGGTGGTGACGACTGGTGTCCTGCCAGAGTCACTTGCATCATCTCCAAGTATTGCTGCATTTGCCAAAGCATCCAGTCCTGAAGATTCATGGTCCAGGGCTGGTCTCTGGCTTGCTGCCAATCTTTGTTTCTTGAATTCTGTTCCAGAATAAATAATTTTAAGTATATTTGATATCATCAAGAATTTGTTGACAGGAAAAAGATGCTAGCATGTATTCATAATAGTCACAGAATTACTATCTGAGTTCGTGCAGCACAATTTGGGATTACAAATTTTCCGGTTTCTAGGACGAAGATAATTTTATCTAAAAACCATTTCTAGTAGTATGTATTGGTCCGCAGTAACTAGGAAGCATAGAAAACACAACAAATGGATAAATACCTTTATTCAACCTCAGAAGATTATCCAGTTCCCTTGGGTTCAATTCATTGGGAGCAGCACACGAACACCTGTTGACAGCAATGCAGAAGCATCGTCTTGACTAATAAGTATTGGTATTAATATCATAGCAGTATTGTACTATAAGGTCTTCTGCTCACCTGCTCTGATCCCATAAATTCTCCACACATGTCCATTTAGGGGGAATTAGTACATCAACTGGTAACTTCCGCCATTTTGAGCAACTATCACACTGCGTCCACTGCTCATTCACCCTAAGTTCAATCACACTCCGAATTGAAATACTTGATAAAAAAAATACAAGTTTATGAATTGGCATAATTTGTAAAAGAAATCATAAAGTTCCATAGAAAAAAAGAAAAGAAAATAGGAGGGACTGTAGGAGAGGAAAAACCTGACACATACAAATAAAATAGAAAAAAACTCTATGCACATATTCATCTTACCCAGCTGATCGAACTACGAATATACTCCTCTTTCCAAATACAGGAGGTTCCTGCATGAATTGAAAAGCAAAATCTTAAACAGGTTCTATGATAAAATTTATTGTTATTTAATAAGTATACTAATTAAGATATTAGTGAAGCTGAGACGCTAGCCCTAATAATTGGTTAGTAGTATCATGATAATTAATACAAGAAAAGTCAATTTTCTTAAAAGGAGAGTATTAAAGAGTGGCCTAAGGAAACGAAAATAAAAAAAAACATTCAATGAAAAGAAAATACTTATTATGATAAAGATAGAAAAAAAATTACATTTACTATTTTAAGTAATTGAAAGCATTTAATAAAGTATATTAAAGCTTCTTAACTAGCGTCTTTAAGACACTTGTCAGCAAATTAAAAACTGTTAATTATATCGCTGACCCAATCTGAAGTTTGACAAACTCATGCCTTCGTCCCTCTTGTTGCCCATCCCCTACCCATTTACTAGAATTATTCCTATGCATATACATTCCCTGAAAGCAAAGGCTTTATATAACCTGAAACTATAGAGGCACTTTAACAAGTACAAACTAGCCTGCCATATTAACAAATTCCATAAATTGCAAATATCAGGAGAGGTCAACTACTGACGTATGCTAAACTACCCATATTTGAGAAGTTCTGACCGTTTAGAAAACATATTTTCTTCTTTAGATTTAGACTCAACTGGAGAGAAGAGTTTAGGATAAGATGAATGCATTAAGAAACTCATTAATGAAAGGCTCATCCACTTTTATTTGGGTTAAAATTGGTGCTGAGTTAACATAGCAGACACAATAAGTTAACCTCTCACGCACACTAATAGAATGGGTGAAATTCATAAAAATGAAAGCTTCTTCTAAATTGTTTACTTACTTCATACTCTTCAAAAACCTGATCCTCAATCATGACAATGCTTGGCTTAACCGCAGGAGGTGGTCGGAGCAAATCCTGAGCCTCTTCCCAAGTAAGTTTCAGCTCCAGTGCATCCTGGCTATCAATAAGCAACCTCTTACTTTTTGACCCAATATTCCGAGTTCTTTTCTTCTCAGGAACCAGCACAGGAGGCAAAGGCAATCCCTCTCTTTTCCTGCTTTCGGGAATGTCAATGTTATGCCAGTTCATGTCACCACCAGCCGAGTTCCATTTTTTAGACAGCACATTTAGGTGGGTTTCTGAACATCCCTTTTGTGACTGAAGAAGGCCAGAGTAACCACTTAATATAGGTAGATTCTCATAAACACCAGAATAGGAAGTTTCACTTGAATGAGACCCATTGGGCATATTAGATGGTAGTGTTTCCTGCTTAATAGGTGATTAAATGCCAATTCAAAAAGTTTGAGTTTGGTATATGAACTAAAAGTAACTGTTACCTGTACTGCTGTAGAATTTGTTGCCTTTCTAAACCCCATTATAAGTTTCCCCTCAGGGTCCATACGGCTAAATGTTACTGCAGAAATTTTATTAAAAATGTTTAAAATTTTTTGCAACAAAATATCAAGATGAAACTAAAATAAAAATAGAAGCAACCACAGGTTGACATTGAAACTTAGTAATTGTACTGAAATCAGTTTTTTTTTTGCACTGAAGAGAACCAATCAAATAAATCCCCAAAAACATGAGCAACATTTTGTTACGTGGTGATGGTACTTTGTCCAAGGAAAACAAATCACTGGAAGTTAATTACAAGTACTTTATCAGAACATAAAGAAGAAACACAGTAATGGTACAGAAATCAGTTGTTTTACAAAGAAGAAAGCCGATGAGATAAATCCCCAAAAACATGAGCAACATTTCATTAAGTGGTGCTGGTACTTCATACTAAGAAAAAAAAAATCAGGGGAAATTACGAAAAAACAAAAATACACCAGGAAAGCCATTGTGGTTAGTATCTTAAAGCAGAATGTCTGTTAGGTATGGCTATTGACTAGTTCACAGAGTGAGTGAAAAATTAGCAAAGATTCTTAGAAAATGATATTGATTAGTCGCACCTTTTTTTAGAAGACATGTAGTGAGTATAATCTTAGAAAATGAAAGTTTCGATGTGGTTCATCTATTCTAAGAATGGATAATTTAACAAATTAAGGGATTCTAAGTAAAATATACCAGTATCTCCAGCTTGCAATTGCATAGACTGAATGCAGGGGGTTACACCTTCTAAAACATACATCCTGCTGTTATTATTTGGCCAAAATCTAAATTGAAACATCCATTCTTTTCCTTTCACATCTTGGATTCGTAAAGGAAGGCCCTCTGGTTGAGAAATTTGAGGGAAATATGCCTGCACAATCATTAGCTCCAATAAATTATGAGACTCGTCAAGAAAAATAACTTTTAGTGGATTATTTATTAATATAAAATGACAACTTAGGCAGTTCAACAAATAGGCTAGGATAAATTACTTCAGCACATGCTTTTGGTAAAACCAGGCGACCAATTCGTCCAGCATCACTTGCACTCAGCATCTTTTCGAAGAGTGGCACGATAGTGGAATTTGAACTTGAATATATCATGAATCATGGTTAAGGAAATGCTAATGTAAAGAGTAACTATCAAAACAATAATAATTTAATCAACCTGCATAATTTTCTTGCCGGTGATTAATAATTTATCAAACTAATTACAATGTTGGATACTCTCCTGATATTTGTTGCAACTCTTGATCAGTAATTCTGGGCCAATAACGCGGAAGCAACTGATTCCTTCCCCGACCTTCAGCGGGTGGCCTTGCCACACGAATCTGGGATACCATACCAGCATTTACTTCTAGGCCTGTGCCACTGGTTGACCTAGGGGGCTTAGGTAAAAGATGGCGTGACCTTGATCCCAATAAAAGTGAAGATGTTTTACTTTGTTCCCTTTCATCAACAACAGAACTATGAAAGGGGTTTGAATTTCCTAAGGGAGTAGCAAGGGTCATACTTAAATTAGTTTGTGCCAAAGATTCATATATATCTCGTATTTCTGTGTCTGCCTTACAATTCTCTGCTTTGGAAGCCTTGGATGATCCATTAGACTCAAAATGAAATTGTGATATCAAAGTGCTTCCAAGTTCTCCAACAGAAGGCAAAATTTCTGGTTTCATTTCTGTAGAAGGCCCATCTGTTTCAACTTTATGAGGCTTGAACCAGCATCGGAGACCACCATTCTCTGCATAATGCCCTCCTTGCATACCCCTCAAGTTTAATTGGTTAGCCAGAGAAGTGCACTGCTGCGCACTGACATCTATTACCTTTGAAGTCCCGGAACCATTAGGCTTTTCATTGATTGCAATCTGTCAAAAATTGTCAATTTTGAGAACATACAGTTAGACTTAAAAATTATCAACATAAAAATATACATCTAAGATGCCAAACCTATTTATGGAAGCACAGATTTGAATTGCAGAGCTTGCATAACAAAGTTTTTATTTGTTCTCTAGATCGTAGACCACTCAATTTACCTCCATAGGCTAATCAATAAATAATTTATCAACCTCATGATGATACAAGTTTCAGTCAAAATTAAGGTCTTCTATCCAACATTATATACATTGATACATTTAAGGGAGTTGTGAAAATCAATAAAGGAACAATATTTTCATGTGTTTGCATAGTGGCGAACATAAATGGTAATTTAAATAAAATGGTGAAGTTGTTTTACAGGTTGAAGTCCTGAATTCCTTGCACAGCTTATACAGCTTACACCACCAGTATCTAATAATTCAAGCTGAGACATAGAAGCAATGCATCCACAATGGAGACGCTGCAGGTAAAAGAACATATACGATCATTAAGCTTAACACAGCACCTGGAAGTACCAGAATTAGGAAGCAAAAATTATCCCAGTCTTATATACACTGTGACTATGCACCAAAAATACAAATACTTAAGCACTCTACCTTGTCACATGAGGTGCATTCTCTCCAACCAGAATCGTTTGAATGGAAAGTATCACAATATGTTGATTGCTCATAAGCAGTACTACATCAGAGAAAAAAAAATCAGTAGTAAGAATTTGTCTCCCAGTGAAGGCCAATTCCAATAAATTAAAGGAAGGTTTGCAGACTTATTGATGCAAGCCAATACTTAATCTAAAGGATACACGCTATCAATATGATACTGTTTACACCTTATAGAGTTCAAATTTGAAAATGAAAATCGTAAGAGCAATTTTTGTATGAAAAGTTGGTGAAATAAATTGGTGGAAGCATATGCATTAATTTCAATAAATTATTATAAAACTATCATATGATGTGATCTAATATGAGGCAACGTTCAAATTCAAGATGGTTTTTTACAATAAATATTCAGCTAGATGAAATCCCAGTTCCACAGCATCTCACACAAGCTTTATATTCTGACATTCCATACTTATACAACTACCTGTTTTTCTTTACTTTTAATTTCTTTATCCCATTTTTGGGGAAACTTATGCTACCTCGCATTTATTAAAAGAAAAAAAAAACTTTGGTCATTTAATAAAAAAAGTAAGGAAATTGAACACGGTAAATCATAAACATATCCCATAAAGAACGTCATAACTTGTAGTCCCTGGTCAGCAACAACAACTAAGATTCGGAGACCCAATTTTACCTACGACAACTTCATCCACTCATCACACAATTTAAGTAAAATAAAAAATAAAAACATAAAACCGTGTAAACGCCACTACACTAACTTTAGAAAATCGGGAGGCCCAAGAAGAAAAAAGGTAGCCACAAGTCAAAACTTTAGATTATGAAAAAATTAAATTAGCAACTTCAAACTAAACTTAAAAGAAAAAAAATAAAAATAAAAATAGAAAAAAAAAACAAAATAAAGCAACCAATTAAAACCAACAAAGCCACAAATCACAGATTACTCCAAAGTTCAAATCCATTATTGTGTTCCGTACAACAACCCCATAACAACTCAAGCGTTAATTTCAACACATGCGAACCGATCGATTCGATATCTAGAGTATCATTACCCGCACTTATCACAGAGATCGGCGAATTCGCCGGATCGCAGGGCCCAGCCTTTGCGCCACCGAATCGTCGTCAAGGTGGCGCACGCCACGTTCATGCAGCTCCTTGACTCCATTTTCAACTCCAATTCCACGCCCTCTGCAGCACACAACAAAAACCCGAAAAATCAAAACGAAAAACCCTAACTATCACCTCACCAAGTCGCTCGACGTCGGACGCAAAATCCGTCAGCGGAGACCACACCGTACCGAAATTAAGCCTGAGAGCGAACCTCGAGTGGCCGCTCCGAGTCGCCGGAAGTTCGTAACTAGAAGTTCCGGTCGCCGGAAGTCTTCACGAAGTGCGGGCGCCGCGAGTGATGAGGTTTAGGATTCGCATTCGCGTGGAAGAGTGGTGGCGAGTGTGATCACACCGTTGTTAGAATCTGAACAGAGGAGAGGAACCGGAGAGAGATTTGAATGGACGGTAACCGGAGAGAGAATATGAGAGAATAAGAGAGGGTGAAACAGAGAGAGAGAAAGGAGGCGTGTGCATGCAGAATAAGAAAGAAGAAAGAAAGAGGCACCAAAATGCATGCACGATGATTATACTTCAAGACTCGGCCAACTCCCCACTTGCTTCCTTTTTTTTAATTTTTAATTTATCATCATTATTAGAATTATTATTCTTTTTGTAACTTTTATTATTATCGATATCATTGTGGTTGGTTAGTTACTGTTATTCTTTATTTTCCTGTATCTTTCTTTTGTCAGATAATATTCAGTATATTAACCGAAGATTCCTGGGTGTAAAAATATTTTTTTATTTTTTATCAGCGTTAACATTTCTCTACTATCAATAAGAATTTTTCTTTTTTACTTTTTAAATGAGAATAACTTCTTCCTTGACAAAAAAATAAAAGTTATTAATTTTCTTGTTGTAAGTAATTGCTTTTAAGAAATTTAAGCAGTAAATACTGTATTTTATAGTTATTTAAATATTATTTCTGAAATTAAGATTTAAAGAAAATAGTTTAATAAAAAAATCCTCTATTTCATAAACAACCTAGATTGTTGAGTATTTTTTATTTTTCTAAAAATTAAAAAAAGAAATGGTTGTTTTTTTTTAAATTAGTAATTATTAAAGCAAATTTTTTTTATTTCTCACTCTTATTTTCATTGATTCTTTCTTTTTAAATATGAATTTAAATGCAAGAACTGTCAATAAATAGAAAACCTCTTAAAATGAAAATTTAAATGTATTCTTTAGTGTGTAATTTTCTTATTCTTAAAGTATATCAAGGTGTTAAAAAAAAAAAGTCTCTTACCACGATAAAATTGATTTTGTTACATGACACTTTTATATGGTTCTTTTATTTTGAATTATATTAAACAAATGATTTATAAATTAAAACTCTCGTCATCTTTCATACTATTATCTTTTACAGCAAGTTATATTTTATAATGTTTTCATCTTTTTAAAATATTAATTAAATATGAAAAATCCTATCAATTATACGAGTTAAGATATTATAATAGGTTGAATATTTTGACTATATTTTGATTTGTGGCATCATATATATATATATATATATATATATATATATATATATATAAAAGTTCAATGAAAAATTTACACTACTAATTACTAATATGTACATTCAGGAGTTCCCAAAATCCACGATGTTAATTATAGTATTTCATTCTATAAATAATCTGCATCAATTTAACGTTCACTCTACAAAAGTAACTCGGAACACACAAGAAAATAATCAGAATCATTGGAATTTGCATAACAATGTATACGCTTTAACTTATGGATAAAATGAAGTTTCGTTTTTTTTTATTTTATTTTTCGATAGAAGAGACAAAGGGCATATGAAGCTTCGTTTGTCTCATTGAGAGGACTTCTCCTATAGGAGTCAGAATCAGTAGAAAAATATGTTTTTTTTTATAATACTTAAACTATTTCATACTAATTACACTAATACTCCGTTATACTCATGATTATTTAATCAATATTTAATTTAATTTTCTCATTTTCTCAATATGTATTTCTTTTGAATTATTTTTTATATTTGTTGTACGTTAACCCAAACTAAAATATGAAAAGTAACAGATAAACGCGCAGAAATATAGCGCATAATGGGGGAAATGCGACCGTGAGCACCTCAAAATGCGCCACTCAGATACAGTTGCGTGTGCGTAATTACTATAGTATCCTCTGCCAGTTATAACATAGGACTCGTGTTCATTGGTCAACGAAGTTTGTCCTTTTTCGTCCATTCCTCTAATTTCCATTTCAATGTGGACCCGGTCTACATTGATTAACATTCCGACATGACGGTATAAATAAACAATTTTATTATTTTTATCCATATCATATCAGTACTATATCATCTTTACATCACTTAATAAAATCATATGATATGATATGATATGGAATCTTGATATAAATGTTTTAATTTAATCATTTAATTAAATGATAGTTGTTTGAAAATGTAATAATTTTGTAAATGGCGTTGCGTTGAAGTGAAAGTGAATGTGCAGTGTGATGCAGAGGAAGGAGCAGAGGGTGACGCAAAGGGGAATGAGGGCAGAGAGTGGACAGGTAAAGGACAATGACAGAGCTATCTCCATCCATCTGGCACGCGTGTTATCTGCTGTGCTCACTCTCTGTGGCTGCGCACACCTTCTTCCTTTCACTTTGCTTCACTCCTCCAATATAAACAAATTTGTTATGTCGTAATTTCAATCTTAATTTTCTCATCCAAGATTCCTCTCTAGAGTATATTTTCTACATGATATTTTGATTATTTATTTTATTTATTTTTAATTTATTATTTCAACTATTTTTAAATCATTATATTACACCTTTAAAAAAATTAAGATAAATAATTGAAATAATGAATTAAAAGTGAATTAAAATATTATTATTCTTTTTCTATATAATTTTTTTTATCTTTTTATGTAGTAACATTATTTTATAATTTTTAAGATATTTAAAAATATTACAATTAATTTTATTTTAAATTCTTTTGTTTTTTAAATATTTGATTTGGACACGATAATTTACATTTAATAAATTTCATTCTTTTAAATAAAATATTTCATTATCATTAAATTTTAAACAAAAAATTATTTATATATCTTAATAATTGTTAAAGATTAAAAAATATATATCAATATTGATAATCTTTTGTAGTCATCTTGATTGATTCTTTGTAGAATACACACTTTTCAAGGATCTTTGTGTCTTCTCCTACTTCTAAATTCAAACTCTCTCAAGCCAATAATTTCTCAAATGTTGTTGTTTTCCATCCAAGACGGGGTTGTGCTTGTAGAAAATACTTTGACGCTCAAATTAGAAAAATGATAATAAATGTTTGATTAATTTACCTCGAGTATTGTTCTATTTATAATATGATTATGGATCCTTACTTGGATGACCCTTGGTCCATATGATTAATGACCTTAATCAACTATGAGTAGTTTGCCAATGATGCTTTAGATATGTTCTTTAATTAATTGCCTTTGACTCCTATTAATGATCTAATCGTCTAGATGTTGTCTTTGTTGATATGGTATCGTCCAAGTCCGCAGAATGTAAGCCGAGTACATCTTGGTCCAGATGGTCAAGATGTAGTCAATCACATGTAGTACATTAGCCACATAGGCTTTACATGTTATATGTTAAAATCTTTATATTGTCATTATTATGTTGGTTCCAACATGATCAATATGTGCAAACAAAATTGTATTTCTTTGATCATTATCATCCTATAGGTGTAAATACTATTTTTTTTTTTTGTAAAAAAGTTTCAAGATTTTTTCATTTGTAATTTTTTTTCTTAATTTATACTAAATGAGAATATTTTCCCAATTATGAAATAATAGATCGAGTCATATATCTAACTAAGATAACATCATGTCAATCTTGTGTAAGGCTTGATTGAGTTAGTCTGGTTAAAGTCAAGTCAACTTAGCTTAGGTTGAGTCGATTTGGGACCAATTTAAGCTAAGTAGGCTGAAGACCTAATCAAGTCAATTTGACACAAACACAAATCGAGTCGACTTAGGACAAGCTCACATATAGTTAAGTCGAGGCAAGTCCATATCCATTTGAGTCGGGATTGACTTATGCTCAATTGGTTTGGCTAAGCCCAAGTAGGCCCTAGACTAATGAAAACTAGGTTAGTCCTACCTTGATCTCAAGACCAAGTCAAGTCGAGTTAGTTCTGAACCAAGTTAAGTTGAGTAAGCCTTGACCTAGGTCAAGATAACACCTAGGCTCGGTCGAGCTGAGTTAACTAGAGCCCAAGATGAGCTAAATCGACCTAGTTCCAAGTCAAGCCAAGTTGGACCAAGATCACATTCACATGAGTTGGGTTGGGCCCTTATCAAGTCAAATTTTGTTAGGTCAAACTTGAACTAGGTCCAAATTAGGTTAGGCATAGTTGGGACTAAGACAAATCAAGTAAGGTTTGCTCAAATCGAGTTGAGTTTGTGTTGGACCAAGACATTGAGTTGGGGCTATATCAAACCAAGATGGATTAATCAACATCAAATCCATATGAGTCTACTCAGGTCCAGGTCAAGCTGAATCAACCCAAACACAAGTCGATCCAAACATGAAGATCGAAATATAATGTGAGAATATGAAATTTTTTAAATTCTTACTCTTTTAAGTGAAATTTGAAATTCTTTAATTTTTTTAAATAATCCACTACTTTATTGAAGTTTTAAAAATTTAATTTCTTTCGAATTTTATTTTCCACATAATATATTTTATCATAATTTTTTTAAATCATATTCTTAAAATACCTTATCTAAACACATTATAAAAAGTTTGGTAATTTTCATTTTTAATATAATAACAAAAATTTCTCCTTATATCGAAAGATTTTCAAGCTTAGGTAAATGAAAACAGGATAAAACAACTTAGATCGACAAACAATAATGAATTTCAATGAAATCACTAGATTATGTAATAAAAATTTTCCACTAGATTATGTAATAAAAAATTGTTCTTAACTTATTTTTTAATTTAAAAGTATGTAACTATTTAGTTATTTAGTGTTAATTTTTTTTAATCCAATGGATCTAGTTTTGTTTTTATCTTATTTTACCAACATTACCTTGTACTCTAAAAAAAATATTAACCTTATGTTTAGTAAAAAAAATTTAGGAGGATAATTCATTTTTTTTAAGAATTTAAAATGTTTTATTTGTTGTTTGGTTAAGGAATTTGGAAAGAAATTAAAATTTCAGATTTTTTTAGTGTAAATAGATTACTTAAAATTAAAGAATTTCAAATTTCACCTAAAGAGTAAGAATTTGAAATTTTTTTATTCTTAAATTCATATTTTGATATCGGTAGTTTGGGTGAACCTAAGTTTGGATCAATTCGACTTAATCTAACTCAGTTTGACATCATGACCTTGATTCAATATCTCGACACAACTCGACTTGGCCAAATTTGTCGTGATTTATCTATGACCCAATTAGGCCCGACCTGACCTGAAACCCAGATCAAGCTAGGCCTGATTGAACTTGACTAGACATAGGCTTAACCTAATTTAGTTGAACATGATCCTACCCCTGACTTGGCTTGACTTGGACTCAGGTCAACTCAATTCAAACTTGGGTTTGGGTTGACTTGGCTTAACATGGGTCTAGATCGACTCAGATTAATCGACGTAAGCAGATTTTGCTCGACCAAGCTCAAGCCAGCTTGATTCAACCTAGACTTAGGTCGACTCGACTCAACTTGAGTAGGGGCATGCTTAATTAGACCTAGGTCATTGACTCAACTTAACCTATAATGAATTGAGTTAGATCAACTTAACTCAACCTAGCTCGGTTAACTTAGCTTGACTCTAACCGAGAAATAGTTGAGTCAACCTTGGATGAGCTCGATCTAATGTTATTTTATTTGGGTTTGATTCGATCTACCATTTCATAACTTGAAAATAATCTTGTTTAATGAAAATTAAAAAATGTTTTACAAATATAAAATAATGTTTTTAGAACTTTAACAAAAAAATAATACCAATCAAGATTTACTATAAAATATTATCAATATTAAAAAAAATTTAATTTTTAATAATTATTTGATATTTAAATAATATTTTTAAATTTGATAGTAATTAAAATACTTTATCAAAATAAAAAATTATATTTTCCAAATTTAAATTTCTTCACTCAAATAATTAATTTTAAAAATAAAATAAATTTAAATTCGATATATTTAAGTGTCTTGATTATATCCTATGCTCAAACATAAGGTAATTTAGAATTTTGTTAATTAAAAGTACAAAATAAAGATGGAATACACTGCACTTTTTGCGCATGACCTAACATTACGTATGCCTCATGTAATGTGCAACCAAAATATCCGGTAGATTTTATCAGTCAATATTCGATATTGGTGTTCAATTTGCGTGGAGACATGCACTGTTATCTTCAACATCCTTATGATAATAAAAAAGCATCCATTTACAAAGTTGCCACTTAATTCTTATTGCTCTTAGATTTTTCTTTTTCTTCCAAAAAGAATGTACCTCTTAATTTCAACACTCAATCATATTTTGTGTAAGACTTTTTTTTTTTTCTAGAAGATATATATCAACATAAAAATTCCTGATTATGATTGTTCCTTTACTGAAGAAAATTGTGTAAATGAAACTTTATAGTCATAATAAAATAGTGATTAGAATACCTAGAGTGAAAAATTTGAAAAAAAATTCAACTTGTTATAATCATAAAAAATTATAAATAATGATTAAGACATTTTGGAATAAAATTTATACTTCTTCTTTTTGTTAGGTTTTGTATATTTTGTAAGATATTTTCTATTTAAACCCTCATATTCTCATTTTCCTATCTATTTTCTTTTATATTTTGGGTGGGTAGGAATATGAAATAGATTTAAAAATTTAGAGATTAATAAAAATAATAAACCAATTAAACTTTAAATAAATAAATAAATAAATTTAATTAACTCATGGCAGACCAACATTATTACGTCTAACACAAGCTAGAATGACTTATAGTCTAATTAAACTGATTTTATTTTAATTAAGAAATAACATTTATATCAATCTAATTTTCTTTTAGAAGATAAATATTATTAGTTTAGGTTTTGGTGCTTAAAGTTTTTAAATCTACTGTTGAGATTCATAATTGTAAAGTGTTAATTCACGAATTAATTTTTAATGGTCAGAGGTTGCTGCATTACAGTAGTAGAAACATATATTTTTATTTTGACTAATGAACTCGTTAATGAGTTGGATAATCGTTATTTTTATTATGTTATTAATAGAAACGTTGTTTCCATTTGTTTCGACCCACTTTTTTTTCCTTCATAATAAAGAACAAAACATGTTCTATTTATTTGAATCATGTTCTTCCTTAAATGATTAATGATTTTTTTTTTCTTGATTTAGATAAAAGTGTGTTGAACTCAAATACCAATAAGTACACGAGTTCAATTATAATAAATAAGTGTTATATTACAAAGAATTGTTTTATCAATAACGGTTAATCTACTTAGATTTGGAACAAAACAATACGTACTGTGATTGTAATGTTGATCCCAAAATTGCAATATAAATCGGATGAAAGGAATTAGAATAAGTGTGTTGGGATTGAACTTCACTACTCTGTTTTTACTGCACTGTTACTATCTTACATGTTATCAATGAATCATTTTGTGTTCGTGAAAGTATTCTAAGGCAATTCTTAACTCATTCTTGCAGTCTAGAATCTAAAGAGTTCAAACTCATTATGATATATCCAATCCTAATTAAATAAATCTTTGCACTAAGAACATGATTCTATAACCCGTTAAAGAATATAAATTTATTCCTAGCATCTAACGACAATAGATGATCTAATTGGATCTTTAATTTAAACTAGTTTTCACTGAATTCAAGTTAATAAGATAAGATGAGTTATATGGAGGTTTCATCCATGGTCTAGCTTCCAATTATGGTGCTCAAGGTTTCTTTGTTGTGAAATTTTTTGTATGGCTTAAACACCAATATCGCTGCTCAGGTGTTTAGGCCAAATTTAATTCTAATCTAACCATTTTTCAATGTTTGACTACAATTATGAAGCTCAATCTACCATTCTTCAATTCTTCCACAAAGTGTTGCAATTCACATGAAAAACATTAGATTTTTACATATTTAATTCTTTACACCTCATTCTGTAATTTTTAAGTAAAAAAAAGGTTGATTCAGTAAAGATTAAGTTATCTCATCCAATTCAAGTATCAAAATCATGAGTAAGATCAAGTAAAATAGATACTTTTCAGGGTGTTTAAAATAATACCTATTAAAAAACTAAAAAATTGACCTAAAAAGACTGAAATAGGATTTGAGGATCTAGAAAAGCGTAAAGAGTAGTAGATATAGTTTTCAAAAGATGATGCTCAATTGTTTTATTATTAAAATGTTGAATTACAAATAGTTTTTTAATAATTGAGTTTCATTTTATAAAAACACTACATCTCTCTAAAATTTCCTTAGAATCTCCTTTACATTCTCTCTAGGTTTCTGACCCAACCATTCATATATGCTCAATCATAATTGAAAACATGGTAAGTTCATGTTTGCTCTATTTTTATAGACATTTTAGCGTTTTGAGTTATAATTGATTGTGATGACCATCCATGTGCCTCAAATATGCTCAATGTGAATCTTTGTTCAATTGCAATCTTAGTGATATGCTTAGTTCTTTGATTTAATGTTTTTGTTGGTAGTAAAGTATCTAGTATGATTTAGAGCTCCAGGAGCATCCATAGAGAAAGGGATTTTTTGCAATAGGTAAGGGAAGCTAGTCTTAGATTTAATTCTTATTGATGATTGATGAACTATGAATTTTATGATGATGATGAGTGATGAATTCATTAGATGAATCTATATTAGAATGTTAATTTACCCATTTGAAGTGATTGTTGAATTGATGTTTGCTTTGCAATTTTTAGATGTTTGCACTATGCTATTTGTGAATTGAATTGTGTGGTTTGATTGAACTTGTCTGAGGTTGTTTGATAAATGAAATGATGCATGTGTTTCAATTAAAAACGAGTGAAAATCTTAGAAAAGTTTGTTAAAGGTACACTGTTAGCAAAACTAGTCTACATAATTATGCAGACTCACTGGGTGAGCATATGACTCCATACCGAGACTGCATAAATTGCAAGTTAAAGAGCTTTAACGTTTTGATTCACTAGGTGAGTTATTCTTAGCTGGGCGAGCTTATTAAAAGCAGTCCCAACGGGTATACTCAATGACCTAGTTAAAGCTTGGTTGGGCAAGTTTGAGAATGGTGAAAACTCGAGAGCAAGTTGCATACTTACCTCGCTTAATCTTATACTCTCTCACTAAGCTAGCTTGTATGTCGCTAAGTGAGAAGGTTTTGTGTAAAGTCAAAGAGAATCAGAGTAGTGTTCTCACTAAGCGAGTACTGTGGTCGTTGGGCGAGTCTCCTCCTTAGGATGCTCGTTAAGTGAGACATGACTTCATTGAGCGAGAATTTATTGATCTGTTATGGTATAATTAGTTTAAATAGAGTAGATTTTGTTATGATTGATATAAAATGTATGGAATGAGGAAATAATGATTCTTAGGTTGGGAATACTACCATGGTTGCATTGTGTGTAGTGTATTGATGATAAAGATTGAAATATGATCATTCTGACTCTACTAGTAATGAGATTTATATAGATTAAAATAATTAGTTATGAGAGTCGAGGGAGGTTCATATCCAAAGTGAGTCGATAAAAGTCGAGCTTGTGAGATATAGAATTTACCTTATCATGCTCTCTTGATGAGTAAACAAGGGAAACCGTTCTAGTATTCAGTTTGGGGAAGGATAATGTGTTATAAATAATTATAAACCAGAAACAATATAGAAATATGGATAAAAGAGATGATCAAGTCAAATTGTTCTTATAACAAACAATAACAATATAAAGATAATGTAAATATGTAAATGAGATAAGGATAGAGTAAGCCTGGGTTGAGGCACGTTGAGCGTTATCCTTAGAGAGAAAACGCCTCCACTGCACAGGGGAATACTCAATATTATGCGCTCCTCCCCCAAGATACAACAACCAGTCAGATCGATCGTGTGCAGCGAAGGATCTCTGAACCTTATGAACACCACTATTTTAAGAGATAATATAGAGAAGGAAAAGAAGAACACTTTTGAAAGGAAGAACTCTAGTGTTTGTTGTGTGTCTATTCCTTATGAAACTAGGTGGTATTTATAGGTGAGAAAAGGAAAAATAAGAGTAAATGGCCATCAAACTAATTTAAACCAAAATTAATTTCAAATCAATGAAAATAATAAAAACTGTTTATACATAAATAGAATTTAACTCTGGAATTAATATTGTATTAAAACCCCAGTAACAACAATATTTTATTTTAATTTTTTTTAAATTATATTAATATTTCTAACAATCCCCCACATAATTTAAAAAAATATATTATTTTTTAAAACAAAATATTGTATTTTAGTATAAGGAACCTTCCGGGTTTGAGCCTTACACCTAGTGCTTATAAACTTCCACCCGAGAAAATGCAGAGACTTGATTATCTTGAACTACATCCCCTGTAACCGGGTTTTAGTAAATAACACATACAATATTGGTGTTCATTATAGGTTCTATTCAGTGGTTGCACGTTACGGCCTTGTGCATGTATCTTGTGTCATGAGTGTCATTTAGAGACTTTGCCCATGTCTCACAATGGCGGCCCCACCATCACACTCACTAGGTAAACCTTCAAAGGGTGGTTTGTGACTCACACCCCTACAAAATTGTCATTGGGTTTATTAAGAGGTATTTTAAAAAAAACATAATAATACATATACCTCAATATTATTATTGTCACAATTTATAGTACACCTCGCCATAGGAATGAGACATAACATTTAATCAAATCAATTGGTGTACTTTAGTCAACAAACAACTTCGTTATTACCCATTGAACTCCATTCCATGGGATGGCCATTCATGTAGAGATGGGTGTCCATTGTTGCAACTAATTTATGGGCTTTAGTCCCATTCCCCTCGACGACTCAAGTACTTGTTGACGCGTCAACCCTTTGGTAAGCGGATCCGCAATATTTCTTTCTGACCTGACAAAGTCAAGAGAAATAATACCATTAGTAATTAAGTTTCTAATAGATTTATGTCTCACTCTGAGATGCCTTCTTTTTTCATTAAAGTTTTTGCTAGAAATTTTAGATATGGCAGCTTGACTATCACAATGCATTGAAATAGGAGGTATGGGTTTATTTAACAATGGTAAATCATATAGAAATTTTTTAATAAACTCTGCCTCAATAGTAGCAGTATCTAAAGCAATAATCTCTGCATCCATGGTAGATCGTGAAATAATAGATTGTTTAGCAGATTTCCATGATACTACACCTCCACCCAAAGTAAAAACATAACCAGTGGTTGACTTTGTTTCATCAGAATCAGAAATCCAATTTGCATCACTATATCCTTCAATAACTGCAGGAAATTTTGTATAATGAATTCCATAATTAATGGTTCCCTTCAAATATTTAAACACTCGTTCTAACGCAGTCCAATGAGAATGATCAGGATTATGTGTATATTTCCCTAATCTACCAACTGCATATGCAATATCAGGTCTAGAGAAATTTGTCAAATGTAATAAGGAACCAATAATTTGAGAATATTTATGAG
>Ga0214542_1005470_pt1 | contig 24073 bp, 13 predicted proteins | sample CNSS1metaG_FD_160096 | JGI IMG/M metagenome (GOLD analysis project Ga0214542, IMG submission 160096) | Root nodule microbial communities from cowpea collected in UCLA plant growth center, Los Angeles, California, USA - CNSS1 | ecosystem: Host-associated > Plants > Roots > Nodule | place: USA...
TAATCCATGATAAAGAAAAAAGACCTTTGTCTCATACAACAAATGTTGTTTTCAAGGAAGTCTTCCAGAATGTGTAAATGGAAGCAACCTATATCTTTATCATTGTAATATGTCTCAACATTATATACTATATGCACCTCTCTATATCTATTCCAGATCTACAATACGAAAAAAAAATTACATAACAACAAATATAACAAAATCAAAAAAATACACAATTTTTATAAAACATTATTCGTCTTGAATTTTTTAAAACAAAAAAAGACATATCGATAGTTATTAAAAATGAAAATGTCGAACGAAATGAAAACCAAAAGTTACCTGTTCTTGCTTCTTCCACTTCACTTGCTTCCCCCTCTTCCTTCGCCCCATCTTCATGTATTAATGATATAATAGCATGGATACCCAAAAACGATTCCCCATCATTTAAAACAACACCAACCAACAACGCAACAATCAAAATTACTAATTTGACCCTATTGACACCTCATTAATTTCTATATACACCACCACTATTTCAATACCCGTATTAAAACTATAATACGCATGCCAAAATACACTACACTTTTATATTGCAACCATATCCTGCACAAAACACCTTCCTCTTAAAAATGGTCGTTTACGAAAGGCAGAATCGTAAAACATTATGACATTATAAATTGTTATATTCAACTCAAATTGTTATTTAAATTAAGTTAACCATTACACATTCATTTGTCAAAATACATTCCGTTTGTTGTTATAATCAATCGGTTCATCTATCTATTCATCATTTCATCACTTCATCTATATATTCATTCTAACAGTGTAATCAATTATCGTAAAACTTCATTATTATAATAAAAAATTTTACTCTTTCATTTTTAAAAAACCAATACTTTTCTTACAACAGCTGAGGCACAAAAATCCAACCGATAAGTACGACAAAACGAAATTATTATCCATTACTATACATCAAAGATTCTAAGTTTCAGAAACCATTTACTTAATCCACCAAAATAAAGATATCCATACATACCAAACCAAAAATGCGAACATAATTAAAGTACTTGGGCCACACTTCCACACAAATGTTATCACATAACTTTATATTTAGCGTTACCAATCTAAAGTCATAAAACAACCTAAACTTTAGTAATTATTATTGTTTTGTCGTCATCTTTCTGAACTTCCACCTTGATAGAGTCTCCAACGCATAAATTATTTTCACTGACAAATCTCTTCCATCCCAAGCCCAGATAACATTTAGATTTTGATCTTGCAGCCCATCTAATTGAACATTCCCAGCTGTTTCGATTGCCATTTGATAGAATATACTTCGTCTTAGACTTCGACAATGCAGATCCACCAAACGAAGCGTTAAGATACTGAAAACAACAATTCAAATTGTTAACAAATTAACTCAACAATAAAATCATTACTCAAAAACAATAATGGCATTAAAGATATAAATAACAGTACCAGCGACGATGAACGAAGATCGTAATCAGTCAAACACTTGACCAACGAATAATCTGCACCATTGTCAGCAAGATCTGAACCGACATTGGCACTACGAGAACAGGACGCACCATTTATGTTATAATCAATCTCCATTCCTTTTATAGAAAAGAACTTATACAGGAAAACATTCTTCGAAACATAATTCAGATGCAAGTACACTTCATCTTTCAAATTGTAGTACTTAAACATCTTTCCAATACCACCACGAAAAATAGTTGTACCATTTGGTTTCACATCAAACTTAAACTTAAAACTTTTATAACACGGATCTATGAACTGCATCTCTTCACCATATATTAATTTCTTCTCCCAGAATAAATGAAAATATGCATCCAAGCAAATCATAGACTGCATTCCGAAAAAAATTAAATATTAGATTGGAATAAAGATATACAACAAGAAAAAAGAAATTAATGAGCTTGGAAAGTTAACCTCTGTGGGACCTAACTTCACCCGAAATGAAGACAAGAACCTGGACCACACTAAATCTTCCTCTGCAATGTAACTATTACCTAAACCAGGATATTCGATCTCAGTCCAGTTTGTGTCAAAAATTCTGATTCGGAAATATCGATCACCACAGAACAAGGTACATATATAATGCAAGTCTTCCAGTTCGTAGAAATCTTCAAAAACATATGGAACTCGAAAAATCCCCTTACTAATCAAATCGTTCTCGAACTCAAAGTTCATAACATTTCCCATTGGATCGGTGAAATAGTTCGTTCCAATAACCAACTGCTTACCCCATTCAACCATAAAACCTTCTTCAAAATCCCCAAATCCCTGCAATGCCCAAACATGCAACAACAAACCCAGATACAACATGCATGTCAGAAAAATTAACCAAACTAAGCATTAATGTCATTATCAAAACCATTAAAAAGACAAGGAAAGAATTCATCAAAGCAAGAAAAGGTACGCAAAAACATATATATAAACAATATTCATAACGCATATCAATCGCAAAACTCACTGATTACTTACGTCACCAGGAGTTAGCAAGCAGATGGAGTTCTGGAATAAGTTCTTGAAGCTGTATCTACAGCAAGACGACATCTTCAACCACCAAAGAACCAGCCGACCAAATAACGAAAATAATCTTACGAAACCTATGCCTTTTTCAATAATATCTGACCATCGCAAAATATAAAACTGCACCTCAAAATCTTACGAAACCTATCGCAAAATTTAAATCTGCAGCTCAAAATATCTAACCATGTAATTATTACTGATTAAAATATATATTAAAATATATCTGACAAAGCATTGATTACTGACTAAAATATATATTAAAATATTTCGCAAAGCAGAAAAAAAAATCCCGTGCGTATGCACGGGTCTGGTGCTAGTGATGATGAAAATTCTTTCTACTACTCAATGAAGAAGACTTTAACTAACTATGATGTTTAATGTTCTTCGTTGATATGTATGTTTATCTAACTTTAATTTGTTGTTAACGATATACAATACTTTTTTAACATAATAAACTTCATTGTTTCAGTATTTTGATGCCCAATTTGCTGTAGTTGCCTTGGTTAGGAACAGGAAAAACCATTACCTTTGAAACTTCTTTGGTTGATCGTTGAAATGTACCATAAGATGGACCAAAAGAACCACATGATAGTGTTATTTAAGTTGTGGATGGAAGTACTTATGCTAGGAAAATGGATTCAAAGATGAAGATGGTATACGCTTGGAGGTTGATAAACAACGTTCAACAACTATTAATGTTATAAAATTTTAAAATCTTAATTCCTATGCGATAACATTTTGCTATATTGGGATACTTTAAAGTAGGATTTCTTGTTTGATTTTAATATTTTATTCAGATTAAGTACTTTATGTTTATATACTTGCAATTTCAAACCTTTATTGTTACTTGAATTCTACTTCCATTTGCAGATTATTTATATTATGGTTTATGTCATAAATTATTTTATCTGTGTGAATTATTTTATCTGGAAAATGAACTCATTATAATGTTAGTTCTTTATTTAATGTTGATTTTAAATAAACATGAGGATATAATCAATCAATAATGACCATAACATTGTATTTGCTAAATAATTGAAATGTGTCATTAAATTTTATATGGTAGTCTACTAAATTCAAAAACTATATTAAATTTTAATTGGCGCTAGTACTGATTGATCGATAATAAGTTCATTCTTTATCCAGACTGGAATATATTGTATACTTGACCACTTTTTCTTTCGTATACATTAATATTTAAGAAAAACTAACTAAAGTTAAGAAATGTCTACACTTTTTATTTTGTATGAAACTTCTAATTCAGTCTAACCTGTACATCTACAATATTTCATTTTATTATTTATTATATTAAGCTCAACATATTGTAAATTTTTCTTCATATGCACAATATAATGATTAAATTATATTGAAATTGGGTCTAATATTTTCTAATTAACCACTTTTTGGCATACTCAATTCATCTTCTTAGCTCAAGAATGTTCTCTAAACATTAAAGTATGACATATATTTACACCAAAAGTTTGGTCACCTTACATTTCAAAATAAAACAGTTAAGAAGTTTATCCACCATGACCATAATTACATCTATTTCAAAAAGTCATTAAAGTTTTGATTCATCATAAACAAAAAACAGATAGAAAACATAGTGTGCTTAATTCTTCTCCTTCTTAATACTTTTGACGCTCTTGGTGGATCATAGTTGACAAGAATCAATGTCCTGAGAGGAATCACAATATTCCATATTGGTTACCAAAATTTTCTTAGCAGGAGTTTTCAATACATCATTATCAAGTTCATTATCCCTTGTTGCACTTAAACTCATCTGCAAAAATATTTAAATGATGTCATCATTTGTAAATTGATAACAAATTCGAAAATAATAAAGCTAAAATATTAAGATACTTACTTTGTCATTATCATTGTTTGTTGCTAAATTACATACATCTTTGCCATACAATTCAGCAATCTAAACGATCAACAACTTCAACATTTACTTTAATTACGTTATACTAAACAATATTAACAAATTTTTAAATTAATCAATAAATTTAAAAAATAACTATACATTGAATATGAGGACTTATCACATCCGATATCAATTCTGCTTTTATCACTGCACTCACCAATCTATTAAGAATAAATGAAATAACAAAACAATTTAAATTTATTTAATTTAAAAAGAAGATATTAAAACAACCACAATATTTAATTAAGTTATTACTTGTACTAGTTGTATGAGACCTTTTACATGTTTCACTGTATCGGGAACGTCAAACATTTTTATTACAGATGCACATCTAGTCCTTGGTTGGGTTCGGACTTTGAATGCAAAAGTACAGCCTAACATTACATCCAAATCATCATGAAAGCACTTTGGATCATCTTCACCTACCTATTACTAGTTCAAACAAAAACATATTCTATTACTTTTGAATTAGGAAATAAATAAAACAATTCATGTGAAAAAAATTACCTCAACCATTTTCTTTTGCAAATCTGCAACTGATATACCAATAAGGTTTCTACATTCTTGATCCCACACAATAAATTTGGCATAATTAGACGAATCATCACATACTTGTAATTGTAACTTATACCTAAACAATTTTCATAAACTATAAGGCCTCAAAACAATATGTATGAAATATTGAATGATAAAGATAAATATATACTAACTTGAAAATAGGCATGACATTTTCCAAGTCACAATATGTGCATTTGAAAGAACCTATTTCATAAGTTATTTTATTACAATGATTGCAAAGCAGGTAGAACCAACCATCGTTATCCAAATTAAACTTAATTATGGTACCTAACAGTTGCACATATAATTTCCTACATAAAAAAAAAACAATTGTCAATTACAAAATAACCTCACAAAATAGGAAAACAATTTTAGCAATTTATAACACCTTAAACACACCTTTTTTATGCATGGAATTTCAAACAAACTTTTCACTAAACATTTATAAACAAACTGATCTGTATCACTATATTGCAACCCAACCAATCAAATCTCAAAATAATAAAAACAAAAGATAAAATTTAATTACACATTTGTACTTAACAAATTATTTAGTTAATTAAACATATTCAATATGTGGTACATACCATTCAACAAATCCGGAGAGAAATTACCAGCTACTACTTCCTTTATACTTTCAAATTCATATACCTTCTTCGGGATATTTGCAATAGGTTAGGGCTTAACAGAGGTGGCTCCAATAAATAGTAGTTTCAAAGGGTGTTCACAAACCCTATATTGACCATTATTCTTCACTATCTTGAAATTGTGCATTATATATGTTTCACCCTCAACCAACTTGCTATCCCACACATCAAATTCTTCCTTTTTAACTATGCAATGTATCTTGTCCCCCTAATAAAAAGTAAGAGAAATAAAAAAACAAAAAAAAATTAAACATGTAAACAAAAAAAACAATAATTACAGGATTATTAACATGTACCTTCTAATCATTCAAGATCATCTCAAAGTGCACATTGGAATCATGGTTATTAACATACTAGTGATCAACTACTCTAACACCAAACTTTAGAGTCTCCCTCTTACCGTTAATATCTTTGATCATATCAAACTTTTTCGTTATTACAACCTACGTAAAATAAGACAAATAAATATCACAAAAAATTAAACTGCAACCTTAGAAAACCATACAAAGAATTAAGTCATTTCATACATACACAACAAATTACATAAATGTAAAAGAAAATAATTAACGAAAAAAATAATCCATTTCAAACATCCAAGTGAAAACGGTAACACAAAACAATACAAACTATTAAACCGTAAGATAAAACTCAAAATCAAGACAAAACCTTCACAAAAACAAAACCTAAATAGCAAAAACTCATAACAAAGATATGTACAAATATAAAATAATCACAAACCACAAGCAAATATCAAGATAAAGGGAAAAACCTGAAATGAAATGGAAACAAAACATTCATGCCATCAAGAAAAACATTACCTTAACAGAAAACCCATAAAATTTAAAAAGAACCATTGGTAGAAAATGAATCATCACAATATTCAAAACCAAGACAAAACCTTAACAAAAGCAAAAACTCATAATCATAAAGATAAATAGGAAGAAACATTGGTAGAAATATAAAATAACCACAAAACACAAAATCATTTCAACGATGAAGGAAAAAAGCTAAAATGAAATGGAAACAAAACATTCACACCATCAAGAAAAACATCTACCTTAACAGCAAAACCCATAAATCAGTTGTAAAAAAAATAACAATGAATAACAACAATGAAATAATGAAGGGAAACACAGAACACGAAATGGATACACCAATTTCACAGCTAATGCAAAATGGAAAGAAAGAATCACCTGATGAAGTAGAAGAAACCTTCACAGTCACAGTAAAAGACAAATGAAAATAGGAAAATGGGGTTACAAATGAGCAGAAGAGAGAAGGAAGTAACTTTCCATACCTCATACAACAAAGTATAGCTTCCACTACTTCCTAGAAGCTTCTTCAACCACTACCACAGTCTGAAATGAAAGCTAGTCATTTCATGTACAGTGTTTGCGCCATTACAGGAAGAGAGAAAGTGCAAATGGTCTGAGACAATGAAAAAGTCAGAAAAACCAATAAGAATGATAGGTGTCACAAATTTATATAGGGTTGTTTTGGTAATATCCATACCAGTTTGTTTTCTTATAATTATAGTATATTCTTTTTTTAAGGGTTTTAACATATTATATTCCTTGAATCTCATGTTTATACCAATCTTTTTATTCTCATTTTTTTTTAATTTGTTTTTTTTTTATTCTATTTGTTGATTTTTTTGTATTATAATTAGAAAATTTTTTTTACCCAATTTTGTTTTTTTATATTTTTCAATTTATAGGTTTCTAGAGATTTTTACATATACTTTGATGAGGAACTAAAATTTTGCTTGGGATTGAATTACATAAATGTACTAACTATATTAAGGTTTAGCCTTTTAGTGGATAATGTAAATAAAATCTATAATGAAATAAGCAATGAATAATTTCAGTATAAATTGTTAAAGAGTTTCTTAAAACTAAAGATAATAAAAATTTAGTTAAGATCAACAATATCTCAACAAATAATACATAGATTAACTTTATTATTCATTGAACAAAATGTTAAATAAAATTAATTACAACAATTTAATTTATTCAAATTCTTAATTTTTTAGTTTGCGGTGACTTTGATCATGAAGAAACACTACTAAAAAAACTCATATTTCCTGTCAATTTTGTTTTGAAACAAATTTTGTTGTGAAAAAATATTTGCAAGAAATTGCTACCAATTTTCTCGCAAAATATTTTGTATTAAACACTTTTCGCAACAAATTTTGTAGAAAATACTTGCAAATTTTATAATTTTGTCGGAAATGATTACCCACGAAGGAACTACAAAGTCTTTTCTTACAAATTTTTTTAACAAATTTACAAGAAAAATCTCATGTAATATAAGTTTTTCTTGTAGTGAAATTCATTTGGTTATTTATTTTTCTTTTCTAAAAAGATTTATTGACAAGTGTGTCCACACGTATCTTAATATCCTAATTACATAAAAAGTCCACCTTATAGCTTGTGGTGTACTTAAATTAAGATAAACTAAAGAAGTCAATATAACATTAATGATGAAATAAAACTTCGTTGACCAAAGAGGGTTGAAACCCCTGTAGATGTATTAGTCCTATTGAACTAACTTCTAAAAAAACTCTACAAATAATTTATGTATAAGCTAATTTATAAAAATTCTCTTTTTTTTATTTTTATTTTTACTAATAGTTAACTAACTTTTAACTTGTGATTATTTATTTATATTTCTTTCCTTGAAAATTTCACGGAGAAGTTCGTCCAAATAAATCCTAAATCAAATAGCTTGTGGTTAAAAGTTATTTTTTTAAAATATAAATGTGAGAGTAGTCATAAAAAAATTAAAAATATTATCTCATAAGTAATATTGTTTTAAAAATAAATAAGAAACTACGTAAAAATAAGTTACGAATAATCAAAGTCTTGTTATCTTAGTAGATGATATGTAAGTTATGTATAAAACTTTTCCTCATAAATTTTTGCTCTTAATATACGATTTTATTGTATTAAGCTTAAGGAAGAAAAAAAAAGAGACATATATCATGTTAAAGTTTCAACGATTCTTCTATTTTACACATGATATTTTTGGCACGTATAATTGTGTTAGACTAAAAAGTATCTACAAGAATTTAAAGCAAAATAATTGCAAGAAAAAAAATATATACTTAATTATATATTAATAATACTTATATATTTTAGTATACCCATCCATAAATTTTAATGTAAAATGATTATTTAAGCTTTGATAGGCTTAATTTCTTGATTCGAACTAGGATATACTTTACAAAATGTTGAGTTACTATTACAAGGCAAAATCTCATTTGCTATTCATTAAAATAAAAAACATTAAATATCGAAACCAATTTTAAACTATTAAAGAAATTCCAACAATTATAGAAAAAATATCAAATCTTACGATATTTTCAACAATCTTTGCCAAGCTAATCGGTTTGAATCTGATGGTAATACTTAAATATTCAGATATTGCACTTTATTAAATGAATAATACGATTTAAATTAATGTTCCAACAATACTTTTTAAAATATTTTAGATTAAATAGTAGTTTGGTCCTAGTTTTTTTTTTGTTTTTTCAACGTAGTTTTACTTTTGTTTTTTTTTTTCAATTTGGTCCTAATATTCATCAATTTTATTCAATTTGGTCATTTTCGCTAATACCGTTAAAATAGTTAACGGATGTGAACGTAACTGTCACGTGTCATTTTGTCATTTTTTTTTATTTTTTTTATTTTTTTTATTTTTTTTATTTTTTTTATTTTTTTTATTTAAAAAAAATGTACATGTGTCAAGCTCATATTATGTCACGTGTCATTTTGTGATTTTTTAATTTTTTTTTTAATTTAAAATTTTTAAATTAAAAAAAAAATCACGTGTCAAGCTAATATTATACCACGTGTCAAAATTAGATTTTTATATTCAATTTGGTCCTAATATTCGTTATTTGTTTTCAATTTGATCCTAATTTTTTTTAATTTAGCATTTTTGTTCCTTTCCGAAAACAAAATATAATTTGTATATAAATGTTATATGGATATTCTTATTAAAATGCATATTTTAATTAAATATTTGTAATTTAAAATTAGAGTTGGTTTAAAATTAAATATTTTTAACCTCTTAAAATTTTAAATTAATGGTGTTATTGCTTTTTTCATTTTAATTTTAAACTAACTCTAATTCTAAATTAAAAATATTTAACAAACATTTTAATATATACAAATTAAATTTTGTCTCAATTTAGAGAGAAATAAAAATGTTCAATTTAAAAAAAATTAGGACCAAATTGAAAATAATTAACGAATATTGTGACCAAATTGAATATAAAAAACTGACTCTCACACGTGGCATGATATTAGTTTGACACGTGGATTTTTTTTTTTAAATTAAAAAAATTAAAAAAAATTAAAAAATCACAAAATGACACATGGCATTATATGAGCTTGATACGTGTACATTTTTTTAAAATTAAAAAAAATTAAAACAAAATTAAAACAAATTAAAACAAATCAAAAAAATAAAAGAAAATCACAAAATGACACGTGACGGTTATCGTTCACATCTGTTAACTATTTTAACGGTGTTAGCGAAAATGACCAAATTTAATAAAATTTACCAATATTAAAATCAAATTGACAAAAAAAAAACAAAAGTAGGACCATATTGAAAAAACCGAACGAAAACTAGGACCAAACCACTATTTAAGCCAATATTTTAATTACGATTACCGATAACAATTCATAAATGTAATTCCATAAAACAAAGTACATAGTATATAAAAAACCATACATTCCAAATTATCAACAAATTAATAAAGGGTAAAAACGAATATCTCCCTACTAATTTATGAAGTTATGTATAAATCAAACTTAACTTATAAATAAAATTAGAAGTGTTTATAAAGAATTATCCAATCAGATTTTATATAATATGTTAGAAGTAGAAAATAGAATTTTATGTAAGATTTATTTTATAAATGTGACAAATACTTCTAAAAAAATATATGAAAAAATGTAAATTGACTTTTATAAAATAGTTTTCAACAGATAATTTTTCAAATTATGTATGAATAAATTTTAACTTGAAAAAAAATATAAATATTCATAAATAATTTACACAACGTTGATAATGAAAAAGAGATGGAGATAATGATATATAGAATAATAAAACAAAATTGCGAATATGAATAAAAGAGAATAGGCACAACCATAAATACAAAAAAGTGGTGGAATTTGGAAGGAAGATAGTGGAAATTATGAAGAGAATAACAATAAATTTCAAAATTTGGTGATCCATTAAAATAACATAACAAAAAAAAACCAAATTAAGTTTAAAAAGAGTAAAATAATATCAGATAACTAATTTAGGTTATTAATTTTGATAAGTAAAATCATATTCCCAAATATTTTTATTCATTAAATTCAAATTTAAAAACTGAAATCTTAATGAAACCCTAACTTTTAGTTTACATTTCACAGTTATGTTCATTTATTAGAATTTTTATATATCTTATAAATATCTTATATATATTTAGTTTGATAAGAAAACGATACATCTGGTTAATGACCAAGTTTAGTAATTTATATAAGTGAAAGTGAAGTGAAAACGCTGTATTCACTTTCTTTTATATAAATTATTATTATTATTATTATTATTATAAAGTTAAATATAAATAACTTTATAATTTTATTGTAAATAATTTTTATTTACCTTATGTGTAATTTTTTAATTAAAAAAATATTAAGTTTAAAAAACTCAAATGAAAAAATAATTAAATTTAAACAAAGAGTCATTTTTTTAAATTGATAAAAAAATAATTTAAAATAACTTTAAAGTAAAATTGAAAATAAATGTGAAGATAAAAAAATAATACAGATAGATATAAATTATAGATAATTTTATTATTCTTAAACTGTGATCATTAATCACAATTATCCAAAAAAAAAAAGTTATATTATTTTTCATCTACTTACACTCAACTTAAATCAGTTTGGTTTATATAAAAGGTTTAAGGCCGAAAAGTACTTATATCTAAAAATAAAGGCTAAATTTTGTATATAAGATAAAAGATAATATAAATTCTTGAACTCTTAAAAATTATAAACTTTCACTAATTAGAGACCTTGCATTTATACAAATTGTTTTATATTTTTTATTCTATACATATATCTTCTCATTCTCTAATGTCATTATATATATATATATATATATATATATATATATATATATATATATATATATTGAAAATAATTTGACTTTATCAGAAATTACAAATAAAACTGGCGAATTAACTTCTTTTGGATATATTATTTTTGTATTGATGAAAATTAGACTTAATTAAAAATAAAATTATACACAAAATTTTAAAATTGTCGTATTTGTTCAGTGTATCAATTGAAATATTTTTGAGAAAAAAAAACTATTTTTTTCCAAAATATTTCAATTTTTATTTTTATAGATGTAGATGAGACATGTTTTGATTTCAAAATCCGAATATTATAATTATAATTTGAAGTGATCCTCGCTGTATTTTTAAAAAGAATTCTGTTTTTCTTTGAATCTTAATAATTAATATCTTTGTGTTTTCATTGGATTGGAATTGAATGTGAATTTTATATATATATATATATATATATATATATATATATATATATATATATATATATATATATCATGAGATATGTTCTCCTTATTAATTTATTGTCACAACATATACTAATTAAGATTAACAACCTATAGTCACATTAGTAATATTTGATAACAGGTAATATCTTTTAAAAAAAACACATACTAACCATACAAGGATATTTTTGTAAACAAATTAGAACGTAAAGTTTATTTATTTTAAAATTAAATAGTTAAAATCATACCCTATCACCGTATAAAGAAAATAACTATTACAAATTTAATTTCTTTTGTCATAAATTTTATAGTAATATTATTTATTTGTTTATTTTATTAGAAAACAATTTATATTTTAAAACACTTATTTGTTAGTTTAAAAGTGAGATCTAACATAAGCTTTAATTAATTTAGAGTATATATTTTCTGAAAATCAAGCAGATAATTTACAAATCAACCCAACGCGGACCGAACACTTTGAAAAACAAAATAATTTTTGGTAGTTCAATTTTCACACTTTCATCGATCCTTCTTCAGAAACCAAAACCTTCCTCGTTAAGGAAGACCAATCGGTATTCATCACATATAATCTCCTTTTTCTTTCTCTATTTTTCATTCTCACACACTCACCGATTTGTTTTTGTAGTTCAATTTAAATTGATAAAGAAAAATAGGTACCTTAAATTTCCAAGCTAGCTGTCTTCAACAAAACTCACTGCAATCCTCTGTTTTTGGTTTCTGGGATTTTGCTTTCGTGTGATTTAGGGTTTGATCCTGATCGAAACTTACACCATGGCCATGTTCGATTCCCTCTTCAACAAAGGTTTTAAGGCTGCCAAATGGTACTGTTTGCTTATTGTGTTTGATATTGTATGTAATCTGGGTGTTTTATTTTTCTTATTGAAATTGTGTGTTTTTTGTACTTTGAAATTTATTTGATGGCTGAGTGTACTACTGTGGATCAATTGGCCTAGTTGTGCTATCTGGGATAGTTTGTATTCCTGAATTTCCCCCTTTATTTATTTACCAAGTAACTGGGTATTGCTTATGACTTTTTCTTCTTCTTATGGTTTAATTGTTCGTGTATGAATTAACATACTGTATTTTAGTTTGATTTAAATGATTCTGTTTATTGCATAAGCTCGTTTAAACCAACTTTATGTATTGCCGGAAATTGTGACTGCAATTGTGAGTTATCCCAAAAAACCTTGTTGTGGCCGATATCACGGTGGCGGGCAGATTGTTTTTATAAAACCTTGATCTGGACAACAGTTCTTTTGTGGTGTTTCATTTTATTCTTGTATCATTGTGTGCCGTTGTTGCTGCTTTCATTGTTGTATATTTGGTGTTTAATTTGTTTGTAACTGATATGTTTGCCAATGCTCATACTTTCAGTAAAACTCTGCTGAAACTGACAATTCCCCGAATAAAGCTGTTAAGAAACAGAAGAGAGATTCAGTTAAAGAATATGCGGCGTGACATCGCCAAGCTACTTGAGACTGGCCAAGAAGCCACAGCTCGTATTAGGGTAAACCTGCATATGATGTTTAATTTTTTTTCAATTTTAGTATTTTAAGACAATGGTTGAGGACATCAAGAAAATAATTTTGGTACTTTTTCATTGGTAGTTCTGTTTTTGATGTGGTTATAATATGTGCAGGTAGAGCATATTATCAGAGAGGAGAATATGATGGCTGCTCAAGAAATCATTGAACTCTTTTGTGAACTTATTGCTGTCCGTCTTCCAATAATTGAATCTCAAAGGTAGTCTAGAGATGAAACGGAAATCTGCATGACTAGCTTAGTTTCTGTCTGAATTTGTGTGATATGCCCATTTGAATTTTGCATTCAGCCTAGTTATTAGTAAATCTTGTGTTGATGAAACTGTTGGTGTGTTATTCTGACTGACTTTCCCAAAAATATTACCTTGTTCTACTGATATGACTAACCAGTAACTGGGAGGACCAATTTTTTTTAGCCAAGACCTACAGTAAGCAATGTAAAAGCCACTTTGTTTGAGGGAGTGTTTGGCAGTAAACTTAGAAGAAATGATGAATTTTTTCAGCATTTTGGTTGAGGGAGTGTTCTTAAACATTGAATTTGTGCAAGGTGTAATATGATCTATAACTAGTTTAAACAAATTTATCAATTAAGTGATAAATGCTTGGGGCATAATTTTGTGATTGCAGTGTCTTAGTGCCCATGACACTCAAATGAAAAATCTACTCGAAACTATAAAATGAGTGATGCTCTGGTGTTTGGACAGTGAAGTGCCAACGAGAACAAAAGTTATTGTAGCAGGGATGAGAATACTGAGGTGATTGAGTGGATCATTGGAAATACAAGAAAATGTAAAATTACAAATGATCTGCATCAAAGAACTTCTGAGTAGTCCTTATTGATGATGGATCTTTGTAAGGTGTGGGGCGAAGACCAACAGAAACACTAGTGAGAAAAAAAGGTTTGAACTAAAAATAATGGGGTAGATTTTATTGAATGGTTTTAACTGATGATCCATCTAGTAGGTTTTATTTGCAGCCTAGTTATGTATTTTTATTTTCACACGCAACCAATTTTACTGCCTTAAGAAACTATCCCAATTATCATGATCATTACCTGTGTGATCATCATTACTTTTGTTAACCTTTGTACTTCCCTAATTATCAAATATTACCGCCACAGTTCTACAAGTGATAATAGGTCCCTGTGGTTTTCAATTGCTGTGTATGAGTGACCATAACCCTCATCACTCTTTCAATCACCCTTCACTTGTTAACAGTCAATAATATAGTTTTTATTTTTCTGAGTCAGCTTGGAAATTTCTTAATAATTCAAATAATATAACTCTCAACCTCTTTGGGGGTTGGGAACTTGGGATAGGCCTTTTTAGCTTCTTTATTGGTGTCAACATTCTTTTTAGGGAGTGCCTTTGTTTGATATGATAAGATGATAGATTGCCTTTCTAGGTTTTCACTTTTCTTTTATTGCTTGTGTTCTTGGTTCTAGGAGGCTTCTAATACTCTTGATATGTACTCTTCTTACATAAATATAAAGCATTGAAAAATTACACTGACCTCCTTAGGTTTAAGAAACATATGCAAACACCCCTTGATTATATATATGTGCCTCTTAGTTGACTTTACAGATTCTTCTTTTTGGAGAAAATAATAAAGAAAATTTCATATTGCATCATAGTTGTGCCTCACTACACTGTACTAAATTTTATGCATATTGTCCTAATGCTCCTTATTTTTTTGCTTCTGTTCATGTCCGATTATTGTATGTAGAATTTGATATTATCTCCTTTGATTCCATGGACAGCATGCATACACGCCAAATGAAGGTTGTTAAATATGGAAGGAAAATATGCATATGTTTTGGGTCTGTTTGAAGAAACTTCTCCATAAACATGTATAGGAGAGGAAATAAGGAAAACAACAATTTTTTTTTCCTCAAGTTAAAATTAGTTCATGTATGAACTAATTTATACAAGTTATTTCCTATCAGTTTCTCAATAAACTGATTTTTAACAAGGATTTTTAAATTACACATAAACTAATTATAGTTTATGAAAAATTAATTTCTTTCAGCTTATTGAAAAAACTAATTTCCTTTTTCTTCTCACCTTTATCTCGTAGAGGTGCTAATATGGAAGTTTCCTCCAAACAAACCCTTAGCCATGAACTGGAATCAGTACTCGTACATTGTAGTACTTGGTCAGATTCTACCTCGTAATCTACATTGAAATGGTCTCTATATTGAAAATCAATGAGGTTTTGTTTTAGCAAAGGAAAAAAAGCTTGTCTTTAACTATTTTTTCAAGGTAGTTAGTAAAGCAAGTTATGTTAGGCTGATCAGCTACAGATCCACTGCTGAGTAGTTGTCAATGCTATTCTAAACTTATAGTTTGTACTATTTTCTGTTAGTATCATTGGACAGACTAGGAATTTTGCACATCATCTTTTTTGGAGTGTGATAAGTGCAAATAAGAGGCCAATAGATTTTTAGCATTATTTAGGTTATCTTGTTTTTTAATAAGTGTATGCTGTGATTAAAACCATGATCATTCTGTAACGAAAGTATAACTATAAAATGCCAACCATTATTCTCTAATTATGTAAGTTCGCAATGTTTTTAGGGAATGTCCCCTTGACTTGAAGGAAGCCATATCTAGTGTATGTTTTGCTGCACCAAGGTGTGCAGATCTGTCAGAGTTGCTGCAGGTTCAGATGCTATTTGCTGGCAAATATGGGAAGGAATTTGTATCTGCTGCAACTGAGCTCAGGCCAGACTGTGGGGTTAATCGCCAGGTTCCATGAATTTTTCATGCTACTAAAATTTTTCTTCTCTCGTTGCTAAACATTTTTTTATACATAGCCATTTTATTTTCATGACATTCTCCATGTGAATATCAATTGCAGTTAATAGAGCTACTTTCAATTCGTGCTCCTACACCAGAAAAGAAACTGAACCTTCTGAAAGAAATTGCTGTTGAGCACAATGTAGAATGGGACCCAGCAGAATCAGAAACTGAGTTCTTTAAAAAACATGAAGATTTATTGGTAAGTGTTAGGTTGTAATGACTAAATAGAAAAAAACTGGCAATGATTTAGTAAAGCACCATTATCTTACATTATAAGTCCTTTCCTTTTCAGAATGGCCCCACCCAATTCTTTAGTGGGTCTAAGTTGCCCCTTCCTGATGAAAAGCCCCACGAAGAGATGTACTCTGCTCATGAAACACCCAATAAAGAAGAACCTGATTCTGATTCTGGCTCTGATACATTAGAATTTCCTGAAGTTCCTAAAGTATCAGTCCGGCCTAACGCAAATGTTGCCACAGCTCCAGAAATGGTTACACATCTAACTATGGAACCCCTTGATGTTGATCTTGATTCATCAAGCAATTCCGGAGATTTTGAAGATGTCAAGCAGGAGCAAGTTGAAGATAGATCAACAGTTCACAAAGATGAACCCCATACTTCAATTACCAAAGAGAATATACAGTTCGTGCCATTCATCTCTCCTCCAGCATTATTATCATCTGGATCATTTTCTGCAAGACCTAGTGAATCATCTCCCACCCTGTCAAGCGCAAAACCGGAACCCAATGTGGACTTACAGGATGTGTTGGCTGCAGCCCATGCTGCTGCAGAAACTGCTGAACGTGCTGCGGCTGCAGCTCGCACAGCAGCTAGTCTTGCTCAAGTCCGAATTAATGAGCTGACTAGGAAGAGAAGTGATGAACGTGTACCGGACAGCAGCTCCGATAACCCATTTTATGCTGGTGGTGATAATGAATCTCCAACAAAAGAAAAGCATTTCACTGGGCAAAATCCTGCAGATAACTCTGATGTCCATAATAGAAAAGATCTTGAACATCACCAGGATCATTATACTTCCCCAGGCTCTCATTCATCAAGTTTTCCTTCCTTTGACACACTCAAGGAAGATTTTGATTCCTCCCTGCCCAGTAATCATGTACTGACTGACAACTCCTCTAGTCACCAACCCAAGAGATTACCTTCAATGGACGATGACTCATACTTCTCATACCCCAACTTATTTACCTCTCAAAACTCGAATGTTGGATCTCATACTCATTCAGATAATAGCCGTCCCCCTCATGATCTGTGATTGAGAATATCATCCGGCCACACATTTCTTTATATGAGAATCTAAAGTCTTGCTCACGAGTGTGTTTTATACCTGCAATAAGTACTTTGTTTTTTTCATATTTTCAAAGAGCATGCAGTCCCTGGCTTTGTTGTCTACACAGTGCATACTAGGGCGCTTTGTACGATGACGGTGCTGCCACTATGTAATTGCTTTAGTTCAGAAGCGTTACTGTTTGTGGCTGTGGCTGCAATCACTGTATAAATCTTATACTGTTGGAATAAAAGCACTCACAGCTTTTCTTTTCTTTCTTTTTTTTTTTTTTTTATTTTTTTTACATTTTTTGTGTCAAGGAAAGCAAGACAGCAGATATCGAGTTAGGTCACCGGGGGATATTAGACATGTAATACATTTAGAACTTCATTTGTAATTTTGTGATATTGTAGCATGAGTGTGGAATATATCACTTCATTAGTTTTGTAACAAATAAGCTTTTATTGTTCGTATTTCTTTCCAAATCTGTTAGATATGCATCATTTGACAATAAATTATTTTTAATATTCCAAGTCTCTTAACCCCTTAAAGTGGTTCAAAATATTACACAGACAAGAGACTAGGAAAGATCTTACATTGGTCATGGAAGCATGTAGTTACATTTTCAGTGCCATTTTATTGGGTGGCGGTGCTGGAAATTCTTGTATGTGTGTGTGTTTATATATATATATATATATATATATATATATATATATATATATATATATATATATTGAGTATTGAGTTGAGGCTTTGTTCTGTATTTGGACCATTGCAAAATAGTTACAGCAGAAATTTATTAGACTTCAAACAATATTTTGTAACATAATCAAGGTGTTGCTTAACAATGGCAGTAAGTTAAAAGCTTGGTTGAAGAAATGGGATTAGACCACTTGGTTGATCTGTTTATAAGACTCAATTGGATAAAAGCTCAAATGATTTGCGCTATGATGTGGATTGTGTTCTACATTTATGATCGATCTTAATTTGGTTTTTATCATAATATTGTTTTAAAATTTGAACTATAAAACTTCATTGGATTAAACCCTGCTGTTTTGGCATGTCTTAAATGTTGTATTTTGAGTATTATGAAAGTACCAAGCCTCTTATTGTCTAGTTTTTCTCTTCCAAAGAGTTTGTGTGAAATTTCTTTATATACCTTCATAGTGGATGACAAGAGTTGTGGGTCTTATATGCATAAAATTGTGAATCTTGTGTGCATGAAGTTGTGGGTCTTATTTAGATTTTCTATGTATGTTTTAGTTTCATTTTCTACCAATTCTCCCTTGCACATCTCTTTTACCATTTTGTTTACTTATTTATTTATTTTCTTTTTATCTTTGGTTAATAATATAAATCGTTATCCTATTTTTGGCTATGTGAACGCTGGGAACCCTTGTCCTCCACATTTCAATTTTCATTATTTTCTGATAAATAAACGTCTCTCTTATTTTCCCAAGACTCATATTCACTTATTCTATTTTTTGTTTTTTTTTGTTTTTGTCTGTCTAGGATTTTACATTTTACAGTCTACACTCTTCTATTTGCTAGTTTTGTGATTGACGTTCTTGTAGTTTGGAGGATTTGCATAACATTGCTAATAAATCTTTAAAGACGTTGCTTATTCACACCCTCATAAACTACTGGGTTTTTGGCTAGATTTTACTACATTAAATATAAAAATCGCCATTTTAATTACATAAATATTAGAAGAAAAAGAAACATTCTCCTATTCCTATTCACTTTAAAGTAGAATTATAAAACAAAAAATACAATGGTCATATAACAAAATTATTTCTAGAAAAACACAAGATAGAGGATAAACATTACTTTTATTTATATATCTCATCGTTTGGTATCATTTAGAAATCGAGGTAGTACAACTTAAATACACACGAGTCTTATATTGTGTGTATGCACGGGTCATTATATGTTTTTTTTTTTCGGTTATATTTGTTAGTTTAACATGTGTATTAGTAAGGAGAATTGATTTATTATCAAGTAACGAAAAGTATGCGGTGATTGTATATGCATACAATAGCAATATATTTTACAATAAAATAATAATATTTTTTACCAGAATCTAATTAGTTTATGAAATTTGTATTCTATTTAATACGAATAAGTTTTGAATCCATTATGAGGTATAATTGATCATGTTTGATATGACATAAGTAAATAATTAGAAATAGTTTTAATTTTGTAAAATCTATATAAGTTGTTGTAGATAATAATTAAGCACACATATCAATCCTACTATTAATATTAATATTACTAATGCTAATATTATTTCAAATAATAATATGATTACTTAGAAAATATGCAAGTTATTGAAATATGATTTCATAGAAAATAAGAGTGAAATATATGTACAAAATAAAAGTAAAGTGTAGACATAATGTGAGATATGAATGACATTATACAAGATAAAAACAACATGACAAATATTAAAATTAAAAGATAACACTTAGATATGAATTTATTTGAGCTAAGTTATAAAATTAACATAATAAGTAATTAGTGATGTGTCGATGATTAAAAATTCAAATTAGACATTAAAATTAAATATTATATTAAAGGAAATATTTTAGGTTGTCTTTTGTTGGTTTTTGTGAATTTATGGTATAGGAATTATTTGTTAATAATAATAATAATAATAATAATAATAATAATAATAATAATAATAATAATGTAAATGTTAATGCTAATAATAATAATAATAATTTCAATTCTGCTATTATGATTAATATTATTACTACTAATGCTAATGTTAATTCAAATAACAATATGGTTATTTAGAGAAAATATAATATGCAAGTAATTGAAACATGATCTCGTACAAAATAAAAGTGAAATGTATGTACAAAATAAAAATAAAGGGTAGGCACATCATAAAATATGAATGATCTCGTACAAAATAAAAAAAGTTGATGTTAAAAGGGTTAAATATGTTTTTGGTCCCTTAACTTTCAGTTAATTTTGGAATTAGTTCATCTCGAAACTTTAGAGCAATTTAGTCCTTCATCTTTTGAAATACGTGAATTTAGTCCTTTTTAATCATATTTTATTAAGTTTATCTAACATTTCAAGCATGTTTCATAATAGTATTTGACTTAACATTAAAGGGAAAATGTGTCAACCGATAAACAACTCAAATACAATCTTGAAATGTGTACGAAACATCAAATAATCAAATCCAATATTTAGATCAGAAAAGAAAAAATCTAATATACATGACCAATAAAAGACAAGCAATCAATTATCAGTAATAAAGTAGAAAAGTAACTTGATTTGAACAAACATACTTTGTTTGAGAGCCTACAACATATCGACCAACCTTCAATTTGAAGCTTCAAAGTAGCAACAATTTTCATGTAAATGATAAAAGTAAATAATAAAAATATAAACAAACTAACTTTCCTACAAACTTAGTCAAAACTAATCAGCATATTTCCAGGAATTTAAACTAAACAACTACATATGCAAATATTCAACACTCATAATTGCCTTATTCCACTATTAAAATGAAACTACTTTTTTGTATGTACTTCTATAACAAAATAAAGCTTTACATTGAAGTGTTTAATCTTTCAATTATAAACTTACTACATGATTCTCTATAAACAACTGGGTTATATTAACTTTTGTACTTTTCTAAGAAAATAAAATAAAGGCTTAAATACCTTTTTGGTCCTCATTTTCGTAGTGTTTGTTGCGAATGGTCCTCATTTTCACAGAATGTTTAAAATGGTCCTCATTTTTACCAAATGTTTAGAATGGTCCTCATTTTCGCAATTCGTGTTTTATTTGGTCCTTTTCTGTAATGCGTTTAAATCATTAACGGAGCATTGTACATGTGGCACGATTTGTATTAGGGTGTATTACGTGTACTGTACAGGTGGCTTAATTAACAATTTTTCAATTTAGGGGAAATTTTGCAATTTGGGAAATTTCTTTATCTTCATCTTTCTTGAGTTCAGATTTGCAGAGGAAGCAGCTAATACTTGCCATTTCATCATTGGATTGTAGTTGCACTCTTCATTTCAATTTTCTAGTTAATCATCATCAACGAGGTAAGTGGGTTCAGGGTTTTCTGGGTTGTGTTTTCTCGTAGGACAATGACCTTTATGTCTGACCAACAAAAGGTATGTTTAATATATGTTCAAGAAAATTGAAAATCACGAGCAAACACAACCTAGAAAACCCTAAACCCACTTACCTCGTTGATGATGATTAACTAGAAAATTGAAATGAAGAGTGCAACTGCAATCCAATGATGAAATGGCAAGTATTAGTTGCTTCCTCTGCAAATCTGAACTCAAAAAAGATGAAGATAAAGAAATTTCCCTAATTGCAAAATTTCCCCTAAATTGAAAAATTAACGTTAATTAAGCCACCTGTACAGTACACGTAACACACCCTAATACAAATCGTGCCACCTGTACAATGTTTCGTTAATGATTTAAACGGCGTTACAAAAAAGGACCAAATAAAACACGAATTGCGAAAATGAGGACCATTCTAAACATTCGGTAAAAAGGAGGACCATTTTAAACATTCTGTGAAAATGAGGACCATCCGCAACAAACACTACGAAAATGAGGACCAAAAAGGTATTTAAGCATAAAATAAATTGTCATGTCAACACTATATAAAGCAAAGAAAATCTACAAGAATATACAAAACAAAAGCACACCATCAGGGGACATTGGCAACCAAGCCATAATCGCCGTAAAAGATAATGATGAATTAAAAGTTAAAAGAAAAAACAAAAGAAATATAAATATCAAAACTTGTGCCCTTAAACATTTGCCATTAATGTTATCGTTAGAATCCTAAGTCATGGATAATGGATAAGATTAACAACAAAAATATACCTCTCACTCTTCTTGACTTTGGATCCCCTCATGCCATCAAGAATGGTTTCATCTTCTCAAGTGCATCCCAAAGTGGAGTTGGATCATTCTAATTAATATTTGGATTATCAAACTACACCAAATATTCTGGCTGAAATTCAATATGCTATAATCAATAAAGAACCGAAAAAAATACAAACAATTAAACATGGAAATACGAGTACTAAACAAAAAAATAGAAATTTGGCTCACAAAACTTCTTCAAGAGAAATGTTTCAAGTTTTTGGGATATGCTTAGTAAGCATTTGATAATCTTAGTGAACATTAGAATTGAAACTGCACATAAAATAGACACCTAATAAATGTTTTAGCGATAGGAACAAATAATTGAAAATGCAACAGATTTAGAACCTCACTCTCATTTCAATACCTATCAATACTAACACAAAAAGGTCTACAAAAAAGTCTTTTAACGTCTGACATTTTTGACCTTTGACGTCTGCCCAAACACTGACGTCGTACCGGGTGACGTCAAAATAACGTCAGAAAAATAGCAGACGTCACTTGACGTCGGTCCTTTAAAAGTATGACGTTATCCAACGTCGAGGCCAGTAACAGATAACGTCAATTTTCACGCTGAAATGAGGGAAAAACCTAAGCAATTAAACGTCTGTCAGAGCCCGTCAGACATTAAATAACGTCGGCCCTGGTACGGTCAGACGTTAAATAACGTCTGTCAGGGCACACCAGACGTCAAACTGCTCCATTTTTAAAAAAAAATTGACTGTTTTTACAACATCCATACACTTGAAAATCAGAAAATTCCCAAAACAATTTCATAATACTTTCAGCACAATTCTGTAGTTACAATTATATATAATAGAACTTAAGTTTCAACATATATTCTAAACTAATATAAATAACAACAAACTAAAAGTTTCAACATGAAATTCTTGTACAATAAAGTTTTTAAAAGGAGTTCTAATTCATATGGTATCAACTCCATCTCTCCAATAGATATGCTGCCCATTCCTGTCTTAGTGTGTGGATAATGTCATCTGGCAGAGGTGATGGATTCTTGAATCGCTGAAAAAGTAATACAATTTCATTATGTATAAATATCATTCTTTAAAGTTTGATATGATTTATAATATGTGAAAGATATATATAATTACCTCTATCCATTCATCTTTAATTGCAGCTCGAATGATTGTTCTTATCCAAGACATGACATAATATCCACATTCCCATGAATCTTCTTGCTTGTTACACTGAACATTACAAATAAAATAAACACATCAAAGTCATAAGTTGACATACAGA
>Ga0214542_1005473_pt1 | contig 24068 bp, 18 predicted proteins | sample CNSS1metaG_FD_160096 | JGI IMG/M metagenome (GOLD analysis project Ga0214542, IMG submission 160096) | Root nodule microbial communities from cowpea collected in UCLA plant growth center, Los Angeles, California, USA - CNSS1 | ecosystem: Host-associated > Plants > Roots > Nodule | place: USA...
ATATATATATATATATATATATATATAATGGCCTCAAAGTCTTTTATCAAACATTTTGTTGCCTTTAGATGGAAATCATTGTTGGTAATTGAAACTAAAATTAAGGGCTTCTAGGGTTAAGATTCCCATGTAAAACTTTTAATGAGTATAGAACATAATTATTGAGAACTTAATTGGTTGCTACCTCCTAATTTGAGTATATCACTATCTATGTTTTTTCACTTAGATAATAAGTATCTTTTTAAGTCTTACATTTCTTGAAGATTTTTGTTTTTGTCTAATAGTTATTTTCAAAATTCAAGTATTTATTTATTCTCATATTTTATTTAACTTTAACTAATGCATTTATATTGTGTTGCAGAAATAAGAGAGGTAAACTAGAAGTTCTTATAAACATTTTATTGAAGTTAAGAAAATCTATTACACTTTTTGTTTTTCTAAAAGAATATTAAAAAGTAGGGAATGTTAGTTTGAAACAATATTCTGATGGATACAATTATTAAGAAAAACTACATAAATGATAGTAAGTATTGATTTCCAAACATATTTCAAATTTGCTTTGGAGATGTGTATAATTCGTTTAATAAAATACATGTTAAGAGGGTGGAAATTCAAATACGATTAGAAAGAATGCATAGAGTAATTATGTAATGCATGTAAGTTGGATCTAATATCATTAATTATAGATCATACTTTTCATTTAAAATTAGATTACGACTAAATTAAATAAAATTTTTAGAAAACTTAAGATCTTTGTTACAAATTAACATATGGCTGAATGTATATTCAAAATTCGGCTCAAAATTATTGATTAAAGTGAGTATTATTGGGTGATTGTTGAATTTGTTGGAGCAGAAAACAAGAAATCAAATGGTCAAAAAGAAAAGTTTTGGATCATGAGATAATTTAAAAGGCTTTTAGACCAAAAGGTAGGGACTTTTCCCAACAATAGGTGGTGGCACATGAGTATGCCCTTGTAACCAAAACATGTGTGCAATTAGTAACAATGTTCTTTTCTTTGTCATTTCCCATTTCCCCTTTCATATTCGAAAGTATGGTTTTGTTCTGTTTGATGATGAAGACCGGGAGTATTTTTTTTTATTAAAGACCAGGAGTATTATTAGTGAACATGAAATTATTTTGAAATTTAAAACTTTAAAATAATACATATGTGTGTTAGTAGATATTTTTCAGAATATATTTGTTACGTTCAGTTATTTTTTCTTATTAATAATGGTTAGAAATGTTGACTGTGTTTTTTGCTAGTCCTAAGGGTTATAATAATATGCTCTGCTATGCAGTATTCAACATAATACAAATAAGCTTTTTTATAGCAGAAATTGACTCTCGCAGAAACGTTCATCTTGCAGAACCAGAATCTTTAACATTAGGTGAGAGTGAGCGTACATCTTTGGTGAGGGGTATACACTAGGGTGTGAGAAAGAGAAACACCAAGCCGAGCGTAGAGAGAGAGAGAGAGAGACACCTTGAGAGTGCACACGTGAAGACTGAAATTTATTCTACAGCCATGACTGACAACAACAAGTACGTGCAACCTGTAATTCCCAATTTCGATGGTCATTATGAGCATTGGGCGAAGCTAATGGAAAATTTTCTTCAATCAAAAGAATATTCGCATCGGGTGGAGAATGGCATTGCTAATGTTTCCAATAGAGCCAACGCTTTAGAATATGAAATTAAATTAATGGAGGAGCAAAAGTTGAAGGATATGAAAATCAAGAACTATCTCTATCAAGCAATCGATAGAGAGATCTTGGACACCATCTTGAACGATGATACATCTAAGAATATCTAGGATTCTATGAGGCAAAAATTTCAGGGATGGAGAATTTGTGAATAGCAATTTTGCTCAGACCTTAAAGATAGCTAAAAGTATGAAGTTGGCTTACAGTGAAGACATGCAAGAAAAAATCATAATTGCAAAGATTTTGTGGTCTGTGACAACAAAGTTCAACTATGTAGTTTTTTCAATTGAAGAATCAAATAACATTGAAGCCATGACCATAGATGAACTTCAGAGCAGTTTATTGGTGCACGAACAAAGGATGGTGCTAGCTATGGAGGAAGAACGGGTCTTACAAATGGTAACAAGTGAGAGAAATGGAAGAGGAAAAGGAAGAGGAAGGAGTAGCAGAGGATCCTTCCGCGGCAGAGGTAGTGGAAGACAAAGTTTCAACAAAAATGAAGTTGAATGCTATAAATGTCACAAACTTGGGAACTTTCATTATGAGTGTCCCACATGGGAGAAAAATGGCAATTATGCTGAAGTTGAGGATAAGGTGGAACAAAAGGATAAGCTCTTGATAATGGCTTCAATTAGTCTCAAGGAAGAATAGAACAAGTGGTTCTTAGATTCTGGGTGCAACAACCACATGAATGGTACCAAGGATTGGTTCTCAACTTTAGATGAAAGTTTCCATTATACAATAAAGCTTGGGAATGACACTCACATTGTTAGGGGGAAAGGAAGAGATGTGTTTTTCTTGGTGTTAGTAATGAATCAAAATCCTACAGACTATTTGATCCTGTTAAAAACTGGATCATTACCAACAAAGATGTTGTTTTCGAATAAGGAATGTCCTGGAACGGGGACAAAAGTGAAGACACAAACCACCAAGAGAATCTGATTGATAATGAGGCACAACAGCAGGATGTTGAGGAGGATAAGCCAAACAATGCAAAAAGGATAGCACAACAAACTATAGAGCAATCTATATAATCGCCTAGTGTAGGTAATGCTGGAAACAACAATTCTAACTCTAGTGATAATGCAGCTCAAGGGAGGGTCAGGAGACATAGAAGAGAACTAATTTGGATGGCTCACTATGAAAGGGGAAATGGTCTATCAGATAATGAAAATAATGCTATGATGGTGACAGAAGATGATCTTGTGACTTATGAAGAAGTTGTTAAGAGTAAGGCATGGAGAGATGCAATGAAAAAGGAGATGGAAGCCATAGAAAAGAACAATACTTGGGAATTAACATAATTGTCAACATGTATGAAAACAATTGGAGTCAAATGGATATACGAAACCAAGCTCAAAGAAAATAGAGAAATTGATAAATTCAAAGCAAGATTAGTTGCTAAAGGATACACACAACAGTATGAAGTAGACTACACTAAGGTATTTGAACCAGTTGCCAAAATGGACACTATACGCATTTTGTTATCCCTTTCTGCGCAACATGGCTGGAGTATTTATCAACTTGATGTGAAGAGTGCATTCCTTCATGGAGAACTCAAAGAAGAAGTATATGTACAACAACCCATTGGCTTTGGGAAATTAGGTGAAGAAGAAAAAGTTTACAGATTAAAAAAGGCATTGTACAGGCTTAAGCAAGAACCAAGAGCATGGTACAACAAAATAGAGACATACTTTCTATGCAATGACTTTGAAAGGTGTTTTTGTGAACACACATTGTTCACAAAATCAAAGGGAGGTAAAATTCTCATTGTGAGTCTACATGTTGATGATCTTATATACACCAGAAATGATGAAAACATGTGCAATGTTTTTAGATCATCCATGATGCTAGGTTTTGACATGCCGGATTTAGGGAGGATGAGATATTTTCTTGGTATAAAAATCTTGCAAAACAATCATGGAGTCTTTATGTACCAACGAAAGTATGCTAAAGATATTTTAACACGATTTGGTACGTAAGATTGCAATGCAATGAAAAACTTGATTGTGACAGGAACAAAGCTATCCAGAAATGATGCAGCACCTAAAGTGGATGCCATACAATTCAAACAAGTAGTTGGAAGTCTAATGTATTTGACAGCAACTAGGCCAAATTTAATGTATAGAGTCAGCTTGATTAGTAGATTTATGGCCAATCCTACATAGACACACTGGTTCGCGGCCAAAGATACTAAGATACTTGAAGGGAACAACTCAGCTTGGTATATACTATAAAAAGGGGAAGAATACTAGAATAGTAGCATACACATACAGTGATTTTGCTGGAGATATTCATGATAGGAAAAGTATATCAGGTTTTGTATTTTTCTTAGGGAGTGGAGCAGTATCATGGTCATCAAAAAAAAAAACTAGTAGTAACATTGTCTACGATGGAAACTGAATATATAGCAGTTGCCTCCTGCGCGTGCCAATGCATATGGATTAAGAGAATCATGGAGTCTTTCTGTTTTAGTGATGATCATGTGTTAGTTCTGTGTGACAACAATTCTACAATTCAATTGTCAAAGAATCTAGTTTTCCATGGAAGAGCTAAACATAGAGACGTACACTTTCATTTTTTAAGAGATCTTATTAAAGATGGGAGCATTGAACTGAAGTATTGCAATTCACAATCTCAAATAGCTGATATTATGATTAAGCCGTTGAAGCTAGATCAATTTTTAAACCTCAAAAGTATGCTGGGTTTGATTGAAGCATCAGAAGTAACTAGATGCCAAGAATTTAGTTTAAGGGAGGGATTATTAATAGATATATTTGTGAATATATTTGTTGCTTTCATTTATTTATTCTATTTAGTAATGGTCAGAAATGTTTATCGTGTTTTTGGGAAGAATAACTAAATTTTAGCTATCAGATACTATAGTTAGAAAATCCCACAAAACTAGTAGGGGTCAATTTTTTTCCACTTAATAAGGGTTATATTAATGTACTCTACTATGCAGTATTCAACATAATACAAGTAAGCTTTTTCATAACATAAATTGATTCTTGCAGAAATGTTAATCTTGCGGAATCACTTACTTGTTTACTATGTGGACTGTTTTTATTATACATGGTTCAACTTTCTTTTTTTTCTTTATATACGAGTCCTTTTATATTGATACATTTTTTTTGTCGAACAGAATCAATACTTTATTAATGACCCTTATTTGTATCCTTATTCATCACAACAAACATGTTTGCAAGAGACGACCATTATCAACTTTGATACTGTCACTGTGTCTTTCGAGAAAAATTGAATATTAACTGAACATGAAGCAAAGCCATCCAAGAGATTAACACCATAAAATTTTTTTTGAATTTTTATAAATAAAAATGATATAAAACAAAAAACATCATGATTAAGCTATCTTCTATTGAGTATAATAATTAATTGTTAATAAGACTACCAATCGGTGATGATAACACAGTTTTTTAGGCTCTCATATGTGAGTAGGTACATAAATCAACTTTACAAATTTAGAATATGAATAAGTTTTGTTAAATATATGTATGATTTGATTGATTCTTCTTCTTTTAGATGAACAAACCTTCTCATTTTATAAGATTTTTTAAATTCAATTTTATATGATTGAATTTTTGGATGGTTTTTAAATATTCAATTTTATTTCTTATTTTAAAACGATTTAATATTTAGTGCTCATTTATTGAAACACCATGGGTAGTGTTTACTTATAAATATAATTAAAATCAAATATTTAGTGTTTATTCATAAAATTGAAGCAGAGTATTTAGGACTTGTTATAAATATTGAAGTTTGTTGACAAAAGGAAAAAGATGGACATCTTCCTTCAATAAAGAGTATTGATGATGATGACTTACAAAGAGGTATGGAAGACTTGATGATGATGCATAAAAAAATGTTGAAGACTTAAAAGAATGCTTGGATTCAAGAGATACATTGAAGACTAGTACATTTTATATTTAAAATTCTTATTGTGATAAGCTTAAATTTCTCTAGTTAGTTGTAAGATTGTTAGAATAACAACAAACTCGTAACTCTGCTGAGAAAAACTAAATTTTTGCAAAAATCAGTGTGGTAATCGATTACCAACTTATGATAATCGATTACCAACTCAAAAATTTTATTTTTCGAAAATCCACTTAAGATAAACGATTACCACGAATGGTAATTGATTATCACTGGCAGTTATAACTTGGCTCTTAAAAAATGACTCAAAATAATCAATTACCATTTCTAGTAATCGATTACCACTGGCAGTTATGAAATTATTTGTTCAAAAATGTACATGAGATAATCGATTGCCATTTTGGGTAATCGATTACCACTACAAAACTTTGTTTTCAAAAACCACTAGAATAATCGATTATCCTAAGTGGTAATTGATTATCGTTGGCAATTTCAGCTCAACTCTTCATTTCTAACACTAGTGTAAAATAGGTTTTTTTATACCGGTTAAAAAAAGGCTTTTAATACCTGTTCCAGCATCGGTATAGATATAGGCGGTAAAGAAGGTTTGATCTTTCTATATCGGTTTGATGACAAGTATAAAAAAATTATTTTTTATACCATTTCTAAAACTGGTATAGAAAGTCCTCTTGAAAAGGGAAAGTTATGTAAAAGAAAAGCGACTTACTATACCGATTATAGTTCCAACCGGTATAAAATATTAAATATTTTACACCAAGTATGACCTCAACCGGTATAAAAAGTGATATGTTATTTTTTATGAAAAAATCGTTTATGCTTCTAACCACATACCAAACCTGTATATAATTACCCAAAACATCCAAAAAACAAATCTCATTCAATCTAATATTTACATGAAATAGAATCTAATGTTTATATGAAATATAATACTACTCCAAACCGAATTACTATATAAGTCATAAAACACCTAACATCATCTTATATAAAAGTAGCACAGACCTTCTTTACATTTTCTTCTCTAGCATCGCTATGACCTCATTGTAAACTCAATAACTGAAGTCACACTGCTAACAGACATACCGCACACAGAGTATATGGCAACCATACCTCAAAAATATAAATATCATGAAAGTAGCGTGAAAAATAGTTAATATTATTACATAAAAGTAACAAGCCTTATGTGCCTGCTTTTCCTTTAGCTTTGCCACACAAATTTTCTCTATTGATGCCTCAATCTTTGTTTTCATATGTTCCAATGCTTAAAGTAAACATAGCATGCAAAAATGAAGCAACGTTATTTCATATTTCACTAATTAAAACTATGAGGAACAGAACAACTATTATTTATGCAAAAGGAAACAATGACACTCTTCATTTCTGCAAAGGAAAACAATTGATACATAGAAACCTGCTTTCTTTGGTCCAGATGCAAGTTTCATTTCCAATCCTAGATTTTGAAGCTCACGCTCCACATCACGAATTTTAGAATAGTTTTCCTCAATGTACCTGAAAACATGTTTAAAAATAAGAAAGAGAGATTTTTAAGTATAATTCAACACACTCAAGTCTAAAATTCAAAAATTCAAAATGTTGTACGAGAAAACGGATCATATTCATATATATTATAGGATTAAAGTGACAATAAATAATTAAGTTTGGGGACCAAAATAACAACAAAGGACTCATTTTAAATTTCTTGTTCCAAAAATTAATGTGAATGCATAGGACTAAAATGTTGTTTACCCATTACTATTATGTTTGATTTAAACACAGACTACATACATGTCTTATTTACTAATTTGCTTTAAGTATATACACTGTTTGCTTTAAGAAAAAATATAATTTGGTTCAATTTATTATAAGTAACTTGTAGAAAGCCAGAGAAATATTAATTATTTTCTCCATTTGCATTTGTCCTTGGACATCTCCACTAAGCAAAAAGCGAAACCTTGCAAATGGTTTAGCACCACCAATGTTGAAATGGTTTAGCACCACCAATGTTGAATTGATTGAACAATAAGAATCAGTGGTCAAAATGTAAATTAAAAATTAAATAAATAACCAAAATTTAAACAACGAATTAAGATGTGCTTAGAGAGAAAGAGAAAAGGGTTACTTCTCCAATTGAAGTTGCCCTGCTTCGATTATCTCAAAACAAAGCAACAAGAGTGTGAGAGATTAAAGAGAAAAAAGGAGGAATATATAGAGTTTCATCAGGATTTATTCAAAATAATCTATTCTAAAACTAATTATTCTCAATTAACCTTGGAACAAGCTTTCCATAGCAGAAAGAAACCAAATTATTTGATGTTTAAAGAATAATTCAGAAAATGCTTAAAGAATATAAATTATTCGAATCATATGAATATTTGATGTTTAAAGAACAATTCATGGATTTAGGATATGAAGAAGAATATTTGAAGGATCATATAGAAAAAAGTAGAATATAAAAGTTACCTGAAAGCAATGGATATTAGGTTATGGCTTCAAATCAAAACTTCTCCAATATAAAAAAAGTAGAATATAAAATTTACTTGAAAGCAGAAAAATGCTTAAACCCTAGTATTTCAACTAATCCAAAATATAAATTAATTACTTACAAACCAACTTTTAATTAAAATTAGTTTTGGGTTTGATTATCCTTTTGTAATTAAAATTCATCCCCATTTAAATATTTAACTAGAATGAAATTATTGTTTCATTTGAATCATTAGTTAGATTTAGTTAGCTTAGGTTAGTTAGTTTAGCTTAGTTAGATTACCTAGAATAGAGTAATTAGTATAAGTATGGATATAATCTCAGGAGTAAACATTTTGATTAAATTCTGTTTTAGTTAATAAATTAGTTTAGTAAACCAGTAGATAAGTAGTTTGCAATGTAGTATGTTATAGTATAGTATAATTAATTAACTTAAGTAGATAGGATAATGTAGTTTAGTAAATGTTTCAAACCACATGTTGAGACCACTTCTGACTCCTAAAACCATTTCAAACCACTCAAACACTGCAAAAACTTCTACCATCTTAAGAGTTTACTTTTTATCTACAAAACATCTTAATTTATGTTACTTTCAAAATAGTAAAAGTAAAAAACTAATTATACATGATAAATTTGTACTTAAATGATAGTGAAATTATAGTGTATAAAAATTTTAGAGTTCAAGGAGTATAAAACACTGAATATCAGAGTATTTAACATAAGAACTGTCAAATTATTTTATGTGGCTCATACCTTCATTTTTGTGTTGAGTTCTAGGGAGAGACCAAGTTGAGTTGAGTCTCAAATAGTGAAAATTATATAAGTTCTTTCAAGCTTCTACTTGCATCAGAGTTCAGATTTGTGTATTAACTGCAAAAGGGTATTACTCGCAGATTATGGCACAAGAAATTCTTCGCTTAACAAAATGTGGTCAGCAAAATTGGTTGTTTCTTTTGTATGATAAAAAAAGGGACAAATATGAAAATAAAGTCTAATGAATCAAATGTGTATATATACACACACGATTACTATAAGTAAATTATACTTATCAGAAGCATCCTAAATTATATAAACACATATTTTAAGATATATAAAAAAGTTTAGAATAATTTTAAGATATTCATATATATATATATATATATATATATATATATATATATATATGTAAATGTCCTATAATTTGGACAATTAACAAGAAAAAAAATAGCACTTTATATATATTTTTTTATATGGGTCGGAGTATCCCAAGTACTCCACTATACATATAAATACTTATACTTTGTCGATAAAAAAAAAAAGAAAAAAAAATAGCAAATAATTTTCACAACAAGTTCAAAAATTTAGTAGAAGGTGAGGAACAACATAGTAAAATGTAAAATTTATGATGAGTATTGGCACATAGATCAATATGAAAATTGATTGAAAAATCATTAATTAAGGTTTGTGTTTAAATCCATGAATTAATGAGTGAGAGATAATGCAACATTAATGGTAGTACAAGGAACCAATGCATCATATTGGGGCTGCCACCATTTTATAATGTTGTCAGAAGCTAACGAAGTTTCTTATTTCAACAAAACAAAGAAAATAGAATCTTAGCGTTGAGGTTTATGAGACAGTAATATGTTCTCACTACTATCTCATACTCTGTGTTGTAACAAAAATAGATGGGATCAAGGTGATTTGTACAAATTTGAGGCAGATTCTTCTATAACCGAAAGAAGAGCCTGAAGCAAAATTAAATGCACATTACATGAGAACAAATATTACTGAGAAAGTAATATATATATATATATATATATATATATATATATCCACGCATATGAGTTTCTATAACCTGATCAGCAAAACTCATTCCCTTTGACATCAAATTTCCATAGCAGCTGCCCAAATACGATGTCCTTTGAATTGCAGTTCAGCAGTCTATTTTGATAAACAATTTATGAAACTAAGTACAGTGGAATAACTTTCAATTAATTGATCATATACACGAATATCAAGTGAATTCAAGTAGCACAATGAACAGTTCAGAATTCTATTCCACATATTATACTAAAATTTTAGGGCAACAACTTCTATTATTTCATCTTCAATGACATTTAGAGATCCAAAAACTTTTTTGTTTCTATACATGTCATGTTCAGTCATGTCATGTGACAAAAACGGGAAACCAACACTCATTCATCACAAATTCTTTTCAAGTGTGAAAAAGAAATCCATATCAACCTTTCCCAAGACCTCTTTTACAAGGTAAAAAACTACTACAGAAAAATAAAATGAACGAAAACAGAACAATTAAAAAGACCAAGTGATAGTAATAATAATACCTCTAAATTAATAAGCCAGTTATTTACTCGTGATCCATATCCTTGATGCAAATGATAACTAGGTAATGTTCCATCCAAGCAAATAAATAAAATAAAATAATCAGCATCGTCAAAGTAAAGTAAGAGAACTAAATAGATATACAAGAAAATTCAGAAAACAAGGAAATAATAGTATAGAATGTCCGTACCTGAGAAACCTTTGTTAATGACATGGTTTTCATTCTGCACCAAACATTTTTTCCACTTCTTTATGTAGAAAAACATGTGTAAAAGATCAAAATATTTTAGCAGTATTCGAATCCAAGCATTTTAGATCAAAATAATTAGAATGTACCAGAAGAACAAGCATGTGAAGCTCCACCTGCAACAAGACAGGGTTGACCCTGTTTTCATTTCGGATGAGCTCGAATCTAGGGTTCCAAAGTGGTACACATCATGTTTTCCTTCCTTCCAATGACAAATTTTCCACCATGCCTCGCGCAATCAATTGTTCCACCAGATGCGATCCCTACAAACCCTACAACTCTTGTCACAACGAACAACGAACGTGACAAGGCTTCAACGGCAACAGACGAATTAGATGAGACCTTAATGTGGCGAGTAAATGGAGAAGGAAAAAGAAAAGGAGAGCACCAAGTTTGGAGAAGCAAAAGGAATGTGAAGTGCGAAAATTGAGTTAGAAGCGTGTAAAGTGTCAGAGAAAATATTCAATATTCTATAGTATTACAATGTTGAACAATCCAAAAATTTTACTAGTGTTTATGCCTGTTCTAGCTTCTAACAGGTATAATAATTCTTCTCCAATGTCACAAAAATGATAGTAGATCACTTTCTATTCCCCTTATAAATTCAACAAGTATAAAAGAACTTATATTATTTATAAGATTGCCCTTACTTTTTTTATATCTAATAAGATTTAAACTGGTATAATATATAGGTATAAAAAGCAAATTTTGCACTAGTGTAACTTAGCTTTTGAAAACCTCTTTAAATAGAACTCAGTTTCCAACTTCAAATGTACCTTTTTAAGATTCAGAGTTCTTGTGTTGTGACTGCAAAGTGGTGCTCTGTGAGATTCTTAAAAATAGCTTTGAAAAGCCTAGTGCGAGTGAGCGATAACTTTTTCATAGTGAGTTATTAGAAGATAAAGTGTTGTGTTGTTGCTGGGAAAGTTGGTCATCCTCTGTGTGACTTAGAGGGAGTTTTTGTTCATTCCTTGTGTGATTCAAGGAAGGTGTTTTCATCCCTTGTGGATTTCAAGGAAGGTGTCTTCATCTCTTTTGTGATTCAAGAGAGTTGTTTTCTAAACCTTTACTCATTTACAATCTATTTGTACTCTGATTATTATAGTGATTGAGTTAATCTCTTTGTTTAAGAGATTAACAACTGGACATAGGGTCTTTTGATCTAAATCAGAATAAATATCAGTGTTTATCTTCTGCCCTAAACATATTTATCTGCACTTGCATTTAAAGTAACTGTGAATTTAAGTTAATCATTAAAATTTTGAGAATATTTTTAAATTTGTTAAGCTTTATAAAATTTCAATTCACCCCCTCTTAGTTTTTGACGACTGTCTAGTCATTCCGCTGCGTGATATCAACAATTGGTATCAGAGCTTGCTTTGATAGTTATTCAAATTTTTCGAAAATGGTAGGGTCAAACCAAACTTTTGCTAAAGGTGCATCTATTGATAGACCTCCACTTTTTACCGGTGAAAATTACCCATTCTAGAAAGTTAGAATGCAAATATTTTTGGAATTAGTTGATAGGGGTATTTGGAATGCTGTTTTGAATGGACCATTTGTTCATGTTAACATAATGAAGTGCATGAACCAAAGCCTTTTGCACAATGGACTGCTGATGAAAATAGGCAAGCTCAATATGATGTTAAAGTCAGAAACATCATATCATATGCTCTAACTCTTGATGAGTTCAACAGAATTTATGTTTGCATCAATGCACGCGAGATGTGGGAAATCCTTCAAGTGACTCACGAAGGAACTGATGATGTCAAATGGGCTAGAAAGAACTCTTTGATTCAAGAATATGAAATGTTTCACATGCAGCAGGGAGAAACCATCTACGATGTGCAGAAACGGTTCACACACATCGTCAACCATCTCAATGGGCTAGGTAATAGGTAAAACCTTTGATACTGATGAATTGAACATAAAAATTCTTGAATGATTAAGAGATATTTTCCAATACCTAATGACTAAAATATCATGCAATGAATGATTAAAACAAACCAAGCTTTAAGTAAATAAACAAGGATACTAGCAATTAATGGAAGAAGCATATATAAATTCAAATCATCCAAAAATACATGAGAATTCAATGGCTACATCTAACCCCAACAAAATGGGTTTAGCTCTTCATTGTCATGGAGAGTCCAAGCTTACAAAATGAAAGTGGAAGAGGGAAGAGATACAAAGAGGAAGAAAGGGTAGTTCCCACTAGCCCTAGCAGACCTCCAAGCGCTTCAAAAACGTGGTGCTCGAGCTCCAAAACGTCCAAGATGAGTTTCCCGTCACGAAAATAGAAGAAAAAGGGCCAACTTACCACATCAGCGAAAGTGGCGCCTGGTAGAAGCCTCGCACCGCCAGGCGCAACCTCTGAAACCATGTTGAAAACCTGTTTGTGTCGCCTGGCGGTGTCCAGGTGTCGCCAAGCGATGAGCCACTGAAAGCATGGTGTTGCCTAGCGCTGGCGTTGTGTCACCAAGTGCTGACTGCCTGGAATTGGTCATGCGCCTAGCGTTGGCGTTGTGTCGCAAGGCACTTCCTGTTGCTTTCTTTTTATGACATTTTTTATCTTCTCCTAGCTATTTTGGGTCACTCATTTGTCTGGATTTTTGGAACAAAGCTTCCAATCTATAAATAGACACAAAATTGGGGATTAGTGGTATATTTAGATCAATATAACCCAAAATGTAATTATTTACAAAAGTAAGGTAAATTTGAGGATTAATTAGGTTAAAAGCTTTGGAAGAGATGATCTTGCTAATAAAATGTAACTTGGATAATGGTAAAAATTAACATTATTAAGATGCTTGATTGTGTCATGAGCAGGTAGGTTCATGGCTGGTGGTGAACACATGATAATATGAGCGAGGAGGTTCATATTATGAAGCTCTTATGTGAGGATACGAGCGAGAAGGTTCGTATGTTCCGTGCTCACACTTGAGGGCTGCTGCGAGCGGGGAGATTCGTAATTGTTAGATTACATATGTTGGACTACGGGGCGGGAAGGTCTGTAGAGTTGAACTATGAGCGAGGAGGTTCGTAGAGGCAGGACCACGAGCAGGCAGGTTCGTGAAAGCATGTATATCCTAGTTCCATGGTCAAGTATTTGTAGGGTGTGCTTGGAATAGTAGTTTCGTGTGCATAATGAGATTTAGAGTTTTACACAACTTGTGACTAGTTTCTTTGGAGGTGTGTGGTCTACGAGGCTTTTGGTGATACCTTAAGGATGGACTTTGTTATGACATTCCTTGAGTTGTGGCTCAGAATGGTATCCCCTCAGTTGTGGCTCGGGATAGAGGATAAACACATGGCATTCCTTGAGTTATGGGTTGGAATGCATCCCTTGAGTTATGGCTCAGGATGACAGATGGACACGAGCATTCCTTGAGTTGTGGCTCCGATTGGCGAGTGTTGCCGGTGTGAGTGTGCGAGTTGTGGCTCATATAGATGGGTCTAAGAAGATTGCCTTCTTCGGCGTTAGCCAGCGAGTTTGGTAATCTTGGGACAATTATAAACTATGGTTCGTATTGGGAACTCCACCTGACGTTACAGAGTGTGGTCTGTAGCAGGTTTCCCGCACATGTTCTACAAGTTATGGCTTGTAGGTGGAGGCAGCAAAAGGTATCTTGAGGTTATCATCTAAAGACGTAGAACATGGATAACATGGTGGTGACCGTGTGGTATGGAATCAAAGGATAGAGTTCCTTTGATAAGTGTATGCATATATATTTGAATTGTTTATATATAATTTGATACTATTAGCTCACCCTATCTACTTGTGTTTGACGATGATAGTGTAATGCGTTACACAGGAGCAGATGATGTTACAGGTGGTTCTAGTGAGGCATAGCATCCGAAAGAGGGCTAGCTAGGAAAAGTGGAGGGAGGCTTGTAAACATTTACTTTTATCAGACTTGGAACTTATAGTTGATATTTAAATTTTGTGGATTTTAAATTAATAGAGATTTAATAAAGGTTTCTTATTTTCCCTCATTTTCCCAAAAGGAAATTTAAATTAATGCGCATATATTATCAATTTTATTTATTTTATTTTAAATTAGTAATATCCGACCGGAATTACAATCTTCCTCTACAAGAGGAATTGGATCGGTTTCAAGGAAACCCTAATGGAACATCAAAAACTATTTTATACCTATATATAAGCTTAGCAAGTTCTGGTTCTATATCTCATGAGTCGGCTATAATTGTGTTATGGGATCCCTTAGACTTTGAAAACTCAAGGTGAAATGTTCATCAATAGCATTAGTATGTTGCATTCTCCTTAGGTGATTAAATTGAGCCTGTTGTGGTGAAATTGGCTTGTCTCTTCAATATCATGCTATTGTAATCAACAATATGGGGTCCCTTGCTAACCAAGCTGCCCCGAGGACCAAGTTAGTACCTAAGACATAAGGTAAATAAATGAGCAACTTAAGAGTATGGCCTTGAACTATCACCTTCAAGTCACTAACCAATCCTTCTACTACTAAGGAATTGCCATTACCCACCAAAACCTTTAGGTTGGAAATTGGTTGGATAGGCAATTTCAACCCTTTAACGATTTGAGGTTGAAGGAAATTATTTGAACTTCCACTATTAAGAATAATTTGCACTCGTACTCCATTGGTTGACCCTTGAAATCTAATTGTGCCTAAGCCAGAAGAACCATTTAATGCATTGTAAGATAGATCATGATCTTAAGGGCATGTATCTCCTACGACCCTTGTATCATCCAATGGTTCAGGTAGCAATTCAATGTCATCATCCTCCTCTCATTGTAACACAAAAATACTGTTTGTTGGGATATTAATGATTAGGAGAAAATTTGTCATCACACATGAAACAGAGACCTTTATCCCATCTTAGTTCCATCTTAGTAGGGTTAATTTTTTTTATATTGGTCGGCTTGTAACTAGGGAAGGTAAAAGTGGAGGGAGGCTAGTGGACTTTAGTGATTTAGGAGTGGTTAGTGGTTGTGGTTGTGGTATGGGCAAGAAATTGGAGGAGAAGGGTCGAGGTTTACTGGTATATTTTTCTTCATAAAGTGGGTGATTGGGCAATAACGTCTTGTCTAATGTCAGGCTTCAAACCTCCCACAAAACAATATAATAATGACTCCAAAGAAATTCCCTATCTATGAAATATTACATAGTTAAGGATTGTTGAAATGTCTCATTCATTAAAATTCTTTCAAGTACATAGTCATGATGCAATGAAAACAATAATGCAAAATGCAAACATCGTATTCACTAAACACTAAGCAAAAGGAATTGAATTCGTGACATTAGACAAGCGCTTGCCACTAGGCCAAAAGTTATAGTTATTAGTCAAGACGTATCTCTTTTTACTTAAGAGTGTAACATAAGTCAAAACACCATGATTCGATTGTGATCCGGCTCACTTGACCTCTGTCACGGTACAATTAATGCTATCTGCAATAATAGATTCGATATCAAAGAGTCATAATCAAATCTATATAAAAATAATGATGTTATTTCTAACCAAAAATCGAAAATCTTAAAATAATTAATTTACGAGCTATTATATTTTGTATATCGGTACCTTACTCATTTTTATCCAAATATGTAGACTTGCAACTGTCTTTAATTTCTAGGCTTAAATATACATTTAGTCCCTATTTTTGTTGTTTTTATTCAATTTGGTCCTAATTTTCGTTTTATGTTCAATTAGGTCCTCATTTTCGTTAAATTTTGATCAATTTGATTCTTTTCACTAACGGTGTTTAAATAGTTAACGTTTTTGAATAGTACATGCCACGTGTCAGCTCCTTTTTTTTTATCTTTTTAAAAAAAAAATTATTTTTTTAAATATTTTTAGTTTCAAAAAAAAAATCCACGTGTCAAGTCACAATTGTGCCACGTGTCAATGCTAGTGTCACGTGTCAGTTTGTGGTTGTATTATTTCTTTTTATTTAATTTAGTCCCGATATTCGTTATTTTTGTTCAATTCAATTCCTATATTCGTTATTTTTGTTTAATTTAGTCTCAAATTTTGTTAAAATGGAACAATTTAATTTCTAAAATTGACATTATTATTAGTTATTTTTGAAATTCAATTATAAATTATAATATTTAATTATAAATTGAATATAATTCTTAGATTCAATTGTTAAATAGAATATAATTATTAAAATATTATTAAAATATAATTATTAAAATTTTAAAAATATATATTAACATTTGTAAAATTGACATTTAAATCTAAAATATTTAATATTTTTATTGCATTCTAGATATTAAAATATAAAATATTTTATATTTAAATGTTAATTTTACAAATTTTAGTTTACTTTTCTAAAATATTTTGAATATTTAAAATATCTTTAAATATCAATTTTAAAAGTATTTTAGAATATAAATATTAGAAAAAAATATTTAATAATTATATTCTTATAATATTTTAAATAATTATATTCTATTTAGCAATTAAATATAAGAATTTTATACAATTTATAATTGAATTTAATAATTTATAATTGAATTTAAAAAATAATAAATTCAAATATTAATTTTAGAAAAATATTAATATAATTTGTATAAAAGGTATTAAATTTAGTGTTAATTTGAGAGGGACAAAAAAAAATAAAAAAAAATCAAGAGCTGATACATAACATGTACTGTTAAAAACATTAACTATATAAACACCATTAATGAAAAGGATCAAATTAACCAAAATTTAACAAAAATAAAAGTATAATTAAACAAAAAACAAAAATAAAAATTAAATTAAATAAAAACAACAAAAATAAGAATCAAATATATATTTAAATATAACTTTTAATAAAAAAATAAAATGCAAATAAATATAACTTCACCTCAACTAAAATAAAAGAACTGAAATAATATATTAAGAATAACTTCTTACTATCAAGTTATATAATTCTTTTAAAATTTATCTATTTATATTGCTTTAAATGTCAATAAAAAGTTGGACCACTTTATTACATTTTTCAAGAATCGCATATCTCAAGGAATTGACATTTCGGTGCACACACTCTTATAAGAGTCAGTAGCCAACACACAATTCGAAGCCAAGGGAGCCTCATTCAGAAACAACATTCATGGCAAACCAAAACCCTTCTTCAATTCCAATCTCAAACCCAGAAACCACCCAAACCAATCCAACCACAAGTTTCTCACCCAAAGTGATCGTGCAGAAAGTGAAAACCAATTTGGTTTTACGTTCAAAATGGGCTGAACTCAACGGTGCCATAGGTGACCTCGGCACCTACATACCAATAGTTCTATCTCTAACACTTTCTAGGAACCTCAACCTCGGCACAACGTTGATCTTCACAGGTATCTACAACATCCTCACCGGTGCAATCTATGGGGTTCCCATGCCTGTCCAGCCCATGAAGTCCATCGCCGCAGAGGCCCTAAAAGACGCCAGCTTCGGCGTGCCGGAGATCATGGCCGCCGGAATCTTAACCGGCGCCGTGTTGGCGGTTCTGGGTGTGACAAGGCTGATGCAGCTTGTGTACACACTGATTCCTCTATCTGTTGTGAGGGGAATTCAACTAGCACAGGGCTTGTCCTTTGCTTTGACAGCAGTTAAGTACATCAGAAAAACCCAAGACCTGCCAAATTCCAAGGCTTTGGGTGAAAGGAGTTGGTTAGGGTTAGATGGGTTGGTTCTGGCAATAGTGTGTCTGTGTTTTATTGTGATTGTGAATGGTGATAAGGATCATGGGTGTGAAAAGAGGATTGAAGAAGATGGGAGAAACAGGAGTAGAGTGAGAAGGGTTGTTTTCTCACTTCCTTCTGCTTTCATAGTGTTTGTGTTGGGTGTTGTTTTGGCATTTGCAAGGAGGCCTGAGATGGTGCATGAGATAAAGTTTGGACCTTCAACTGTGGAGGTGGTGAAGTTGTCTAAGCATGCATGGAAGAAAGGGTTTGTGAAGGGTACAATTCCTCAACTTCCATTGTCAATTTTGAACTCTGTGATAGCTGTATGCAAGTTGTCAAAGGATTTGTTCCCAGAAAAGGAGTTTTCTGCAACTTCCATTTCAGTGAGTGTGGGGATGATGAATCTGGTTGGAAGTTGGTTTGGTGCAATGCCATGCTGCCATGGGGCTGGAGGACTTGCAGGACAGTACAGGTTTGGTGGAAGGAGTGGTGGTTGTGTGGCCATTCTTGGTGGTGCCAAGTTGGTGTTGGGATTGGTGTTGGGAAGTTCTTTGGCACACATTTTAAGACAGTTTCCTGTGGGGATCTTGGGAGTGTTGCTTCTGTTTGCTGGAATTGAATTAGCCACATGCTGCAGAGACATTAATAGCAAAGAGGATTCTTTTGTGATGCTTGTTTGCACCACATTTTCTCTTGTGGGATCAAGTGCTGCTCTTGGGTTTTTGTGTGGAATGATTGTTTATGTGCTTCTTAGGCTCAGGAATTGGACTAGTGATAAACTATTTCCTAACATGGCAGCATAAAGCACAGGAAATGGAGCATATATATATATATATATATAGAATGTTATAGCTTCTTTTTTCTTAATTATTATTAGGCTGTTCTGTAAGTGTGTAACTACTAAATAAATCAGGGAATGAAGTCATATTTTCTTCATACAATTCATTATATCAGGACTTATGATGATAATTAGGAGTTAGAAATTTTTTTTTTATTAACTTACTTAAGATTTGATTTTTCATTTACTGAATATATATATATATATATATATATATATATATATATATAAAGACTTTCACAAAATACACAAATGTATTTAATTTAGACTTTAAGGATTTTGAGCATTTCATACAGCACTGTTATCTTCTACATTCAACAGAGAAAAGAAACATTATTTACCTGTATTCTATAGTAAATTCCTATAACTTATAGACACAAATATTTTTTTTCATAACAAGTTAAGGAGTAAAAATCTTCATTAACTCTCATAATCTCACATCACATCTTTTTATCTGAGTCTAGTAAAGAATAGATTCAAGATAATCACATTTCAAATTTAATAGACACACGTCAATGGGACGAAGTCACATCCATACACTCTAGATTTTCCACCTTAAAGTTGCCATCAAAATTTAATTAACTTCTCTTGAAATTCTAGCTACTCCAACAATAGTTTCACACAAGTTAAAATCTACTACAAAACCTTTAAACATAAAACTAAAAGTACCACCAAGGCTCTAACTATATAGTAAAAATTCGATTTTGCTCAACAAACCATGAAACACAAATCTCTCTACATCCAACCATTCTCATCTTTATTAATTTTCTTATTACAAAATCTAGAAAAAAGCTGAACGAATATATTAAAAGTAATATTATGGAGATATAATAATTTCTATGGAATGAGATTTAAATGGTTAACTTTTTTTATTTATAAATTATTTAATTTAACTCGATCCTTACACAGCTACATAATGTATCACAAACATTTATTAATTATATTGTCAACGACATGAATATGGATTTGCTTTCACAATAAAAGAGAAAACAGCAAAAGGAATATAAAATTCCAATTTGAGCTAATGCGATCACCTTTCCGAATATATTTGAAAATTGGATTCTCGAACATAGGAATTTGTATTTTGAAAAGAGTTGCAAAAACCATCAGGAATTAACCACTACCAGTAGTGATATTTTCTGTTTCTTTCTCCTTCTTTTCTTGTAAACTTTAAACTAATCAAAAGTTGTTTTCATGTTTATCAGTTGTCAATGATGAATAGAAGAGAGTAAACATTTTTTGTTTTCACAGCCAATAACGTGTTGTGTTGAGCAAATGAGGGTGAAGAATAAGAATAGATAAATCTTTTCTGATAAGACTAGCCATTATGGAATATATGTTATGAATGAATATAATCGTTTTAAAAGTACTAACCGCATATCTTCCACTGAGCTAGATTACCATAGAGTTTCTGTTCATCCACTTAATATCAAATAAAATTATCTTGGAGCATAAAAGGGTAAGAATCCCAAAAAAGGGTTCTACTCGTGTGAAAAACAACAAAATCGTCATTTGAATTTAGAAGAGATTAATGATACATTTACAGCTGGAATGCATATATAATTAACTTTATTTCTTGAACAGTTACAAGTAAATAAATACAATTTTAAATACTCTCCTAATGTTAGAGACTTGTTCTCACAGGACCAAATATACCCTAAGGGACAAAATTTTACTGAGGTCGAGATCTCCTAAATTAATACTTGAGTCCCATTTTCAGTTTTTCTTTCAAGTTACCAATCCTCTTCACTTCCTCCTGTCTTCGATGAGAGTGCAAAGTCCTCCATGGTGAGATGTGTCTACAAAAACATTTTGACGTTCAAGTTAGTTGTTGCAATAAGCAGGGTGATTAGAATAAATGAGATCAATTTCTTATTTCGATGGGCTAGACTATTGGACCTGGATTATGTAGGATTAGTTCATTTTAGGGTTTTACTAAATATGTTTACTTATCCTTAATTGTCCTGTGACTCGTCTTTTTGCAAAGATGGATCCGTACGAGAGTAGTGGCATATGTATTTGTCCTTTTATCTATGTCGATGGTCCTCTACCTTAAAGTTGTAGGGACATACTCAGTCCTGTGCGTACAAGACTAATTTAGGAACGAAAAATATTAGTAGTTAAAATCTTACAAATTAATGTTAGAGATCAATTTAGATTTTGGTTTACAAATTAATTATAAATTTCTATTAATAAACAAAGACTATTTTAGATATCAATAATTTTAATTTATAAAATATTGTCTAAATTAGACATGTTAATTTGGTCCAACTCATCGTGTTTGGTCCTGAACCATATGGATCGGAGCCAAAAGAGCCCATATGGCCCAAAAACCCCACAAGACCAAAATGCTCACAAAAGTCTTGTAGGCAAGATAATGGCAGACTTCAACAAATATTTTTGGGTGCCAAAATTTTCTTTTATAGATGTATACAAATTTAAGGGAGCAAATACATGTAATAAAATTTAAAAATAAATTCTTATTTAATAAATTTCATAATCAACCTCCACCACTAAGGTGAGGGCTAGACCGTGGTGTTTTTTTAAACATGAAAAAAATATTAATTTTTTAAAATATATTAAGAAATGTAAGCAACAATGAATATAAAAATCAAAACTTCAACTCAAACCGACCTTTAGCTTGAACAACTTGGATCGACCTTCGACTTTTGCTAACTTTGCTCAAATTTTGGCTTAGGTTGAATTATCTCAACATTTGGCCTGGGTCGATCTATCTTAAACTTTGGCCTCGGTTGGATCATCTCGACCTTCAACAAGAGTCAACTCGTCTTGATCGATGGCCTATGCCGACTCGGGTTGAACATGAACTCAAGATGACTTGGCTTAAATAATGGTATGGGTCGTCTACGCTCGACTATGGGTCAGGCCAACTCGTCTCGACCTTCATGCTAAGATAGTTTGTCTCGACCTTCAGCCTTAGGCCAACTCGTCATGAACTTCAGGCTTGGATCATTTCGTCTTGACCTCTTATCAGGGTTGGCCCATCTCAACCTTCACCATGGGTTCCATTCTGACTTTCGGCCACAACTAGTCCATCTTAACCTTTTGTCGAGGCTGACTTGTCTTAACCTTAATCTCAGGTTAGCTCTTCTTGACCTTCATTCTATAATAGCTTGTCTCGACCTTCGATTCGGGACAACATGTCTCAACTTTTGCTCGGTTTGGTCCATCTCAACCTTTTGCGTAGGTAGATTCGTCTCAAACTTCTACTTGACTAAGTCATCTTAGACCTTCAGCCCGACTCAAACTGTCTTGATCTCTAATCTAGTCAGGCCTTTCTCAACCTTTAGTCAAGGTGGCCTGTCTTGACCTTTAACTTGAGTAAGTCTATCATGATCTTTGGCTTGGACTAACATGTCTCGACCTTCGACCAAGGCCAAGCCGTCTCACCCTTGTATCTGGGTCAGCCCGTCTTAACATTGGGCTTGGGCCAACCCATCTCGACATTGGACCCCGACCAGCCCGTCTCCACCTTCATCTTCGAATGACCCATCTTAATGTTCGTCTTAAGTCAATCTATCTTAACCTTCGGCCCGAGTTGTCACGTCTCCACATTTAGTTAGGGTCCACCTGTCTTGACCTTCGGCCCAAGTAGACTTGTCTCAATGTTGGGCCCAGAATAACCTATCTCAACCTTTGACCAGGGTCGATTTGTCTTTACCTTCATATTGGGTCAGTTAGTCTCGACCTTCGGCTCGGGTCACCCCTCTTAACCTTTGGACTCGACTTGACTTGTCTTTACCTTCTACCTTTGTTGGTCCGTCGACCTCTGGGTTGGACCCGCCCATATCGACCTTCTACCTAGGTCTCCTCGTCTCGACCTTAATTCGGGCTAACTTGTCTCAAACTTTTGCTTGAGGCAACCCATCTTGACTTTTTGTCTAGTATGATTTGTTCTCAACCTTTTGCTCTAACCAGTACCTTTAACCCAGATCAACACATCTCAACCTACGACTTGGCTCGCTTGTGCCAACTTTCAAGTCCAACCTGATCGTCTTAACCTTCTGCTCAGGTTAACCTGTCTCGACCTTCTATCTGGGTCAATTTGTCTCGATCTTTGACCCAAGATGAAGTTGTTGTATTTAAGAGTTAATTAAGGTCTTGTAATGGAATCAAATCCACTTTGGCCTTGATCCTAACCACTCTAAGAGCGGGCTTTAGTGGTTGAGACTTTTGTTTAGCTTATTCAAGAGTGGGTTAAGGCTCGTCTATGGACCATGAGTCAAATTGACACCTATATTCTAAATTAGTCAATATAATAATTAATTTTTTGTTTTTAAATTAATTACTATTTAATGATTTTATTATAATATAATGGTATAGTTTCATAAAGTGAATAATGTTACCAGATTTATCTTCCCAACCATAGAAAAGATTAAAGACATAATATATATATATATATATATATATATATATATATATATATATATATATATATCGATAAGATGTGTTATCTACATTCATTTTCGTCTTTTATGTATATTTCACAAGAATATGGACATTGTAGAGCAATGTTCATCTTTGTATTATCTTTATATCGTTCCCTTCAATCTTAAATGCAAAATTACTTTAATTAACTTGATTATTCTCTGATATGTCTACATATGAAAGACTGTGTTTCTTTACATTTATATGCTCAATATAAAAACAAAAACAAAACACAATATTAAATATTAAATATTACAAATAATATATATTTTATCTTTTATTTTAACATCGCAGGATAAGTACTCTTATGTTTTCACACATATATTATTTTCAAACACTGAATAAAAATATTGGGTGCAAATATTTTTTCAAATATCAATTTCATAATAAAAGTTTGCGTGCTTTAGATGTTTTCAAAGATTATTTCGTAATACGATTACCATTACCATTAATGTTAG
>Ga0214542_1005477_pt1 | contig 24064 bp, 19 predicted proteins | sample CNSS1metaG_FD_160096 | JGI IMG/M metagenome (GOLD analysis project Ga0214542, IMG submission 160096) | Root nodule microbial communities from cowpea collected in UCLA plant growth center, Los Angeles, California, USA - CNSS1 | ecosystem: Host-associated > Plants > Roots > Nodule | place: USA...
GTGGTTTTTTTTTGTTTTTTTTTTAAATAATTTATTTTTTTTATTATTTTTTTTTTTTTTTTTTTTTTTTCATTGCCAAAACTTGGTGTTCTCTATTCAAGACAAAGACTCGTTTTTCTCCAAATTTTAGAGATCTCAAATAAGTGATTTTTTTTTCTTTTTAATTTGAGTTTTTGTGTATTCTCGACATTTAAATCTTATTCACTCTAATTAAACTATTTAAGAGATATCAAATAAGTAAGTTTATATATATATAAAGAATACATGTATTATTTATTTTTTATGAAAGAGTGAAAAAAATGCTTAAGCAACTCTTTAAGAAAAATATGACTTCAGATAGTCTCAAGATCTATAATTGTTTAATGGAGTCAACATATCAAATCTCAATTCTTATGAAAAAGTTGACAAGTACCTTTAGGAAACTTGTTTTAATAAATTGTTCAATCAAATAGCGTTAGAAAGCTGAATTTGTTAACTTATATACACAAATAAGATAAGAAACCACAGAAAACTACAATAGTTTATACCCTTTGAAATTTCATTGAGAAATAAACATATTTTATTATTATTATTATTATTATTATTATTATTATTATTATTATTATTTGGGTTAAGTATGTTTTTAGTCCCAGAACTTTGATTCAAAATTGAAATTCGTCTTTGTCCAAAACTTCAATACATTTTAGTCTCTAAACTTTAGAAATAAATGAATATAGTCTTTTTAATCCAATTATGTTAACTTTTTTTTACGTGTCAAACGCTTTTTATATTAGTATTAGAGTTATTTACATTGTTTAACACATTTCTGGTTCAATATCTACTGAGAAATGTGTTCGACACCTAAAAAAAAGTTAACATAATTGAGTTAAAATGACTATATTCATTCATTTTCAAAGTTTAGGGACTAAAATGTATCGAAGTTTCAGACATGGACGAATTCCAATCTTAGGTCAAAGTTCAGGAATTAAAAATATACTTAATCCTTATTATTATTATTATTATTATTATTATTATTATTATTATTATTATTATTATGGTGTACCACATTTTCACATTTTAGATATATAATAATTCATGTTAGAGAAGAAATAGTAACATTCTCTCAACCTAACATTTTCAACCCTATTAATCATTATTTTTGGCGATAAATAATTAGTACTTCTTCTTTATCTGTTTATTTTATAATTAATACTTTTTTTTCTGTCTTTTTTAAACCAATTTCTTCCACCATTTTGAAAAGTAGATCCTATACCATTCAATATTTGATGTATCTTAGAGCATTACTATTATATGAGATTTCTTTATAGGTAATAAGGATCCTTTTATTCGAAAACTCTCTTCATTTCTTTATGTTTTATCTTTTAGTTCATTATTGATTTGGTTAATTGACAAAAAAAATTGTTATCTAAATTAGTTTAGTTCTTAATTGAAGTTTGATATTGTTTCTTTATGTTGTCTTAGATGTATAAGATTTTGAAGAATTTTCAACTTTTGTAGTTACTATTTACATTTCAAGCAATTTCCAAAAAATGGAAGCTATTACAAATTGAAAATGATTTATTTATTTGTACATGATTGCACTATCAATACTAAAAATTCGATTTTAGTGTAAGTTAAATATATTATTTAGTGGGAGTTATAATCGTCGCTATTTTTATTTTGTCTGAAACTAACATAGAATTTAGTGCATTAAAAGTATCTTAACGTCATTTAAATATAATCATCAAAATATCTGTCATTAAAATTATTAAAATCGATTTTAACTATCTCTAAATTAATCTTAAAAAAATTTCACCTAATATTTAGTGGTAATCGTAACCGCTAAGAAAATCATATATTATTTTTAAATTATTTAATATCTAATGGCGATTGTAATTACCAAAGAGATCAAAACCTTTTTAAAAAATATTCAAAACCTAGTGGTAGTTAATTGCCAAATAAAAATAAATGTAAAAAACCTAACCAAAATACTCTTTAAAACAAAAAAGAAACCATTTGAAAAAAATGTTGTACCAAATGCAAAAGCTACTATAATTTAGGAATTTTAAAAAATTATATAAAAAAATATTTTTAAATAAAGTACTCCATTGTACAATTTCTTAATAATTTCAACCCTTTACAGAAAAATCTCAATATTGTAGATTTTATAGGATAGAAATGTGCAAATCACACCTCATAGCCTCATATTGAAAGGAAGATTATTGGCGGATTCCACAGATTCCATTATAAACTTGGCCATCCGTTAAATCCACCAAGAAGAATCGAGAATCCAGACAGCAAAATGGCAAGATTGCTTGAATAAGATCTTGTCAGCACAGATTGGAGACCAGTAAAATGCATATGCCACCATTGACTCATTACCACTTGTGCAACTATCTTGCGCTACCCACACACTGTTCTCTTTTGATTGCATTTTCTACTAAGTTATAAGAGGAATCAGGTGCTTAACTACTAACCAAGTTTTAAATTCGTTTTGTACTTGAATCCATTATGTATTTTTTTACCATTCAACCATCCAAAAAGGTAGATATTGTAGTAGAAAAAACTTACTTGGACTGTAATCACCCACCACAACATTTAATCTAGAAGCAACTCACATAATGAGCATTAATATTAACATCATAATCACTGTTAGGCTGAAAGAAATTAATATTTTATATGTAAGCATTAGTTATATTGGTTATACATATAATAGATACAACAATAGTAGCCAACTAAGATATAACTTACATCCTGTTGGAAGAAAGGAGATCGGTAGAAACAACATAATACAAAAAACATTGCCTCTTATGATTCACCGTGTGTTCAACAAAATATTTACAACTGAAAGATTCTATTTACAAAGTCAAGTAAAACATAATACACAACACTTGAATTAATTTTGACACGTCCATGAAAAATAAGTTTTGACAATCAATTCTTGAGTTGCCTATGGCCTTACAAGATTAACCTTGTTCTCTAGATATAACATAGTCAAAAGTACACCTAGAGAGCTATAACTAAATTGCGCAGTTATTTGAATTTTTCATGGCTAAGGAACTTTTGTCAATATATCATTTACTATAATATATTTTATTTTGTTTATGGTCTCAAGTTAAAGCAGTAAGAAGTGTAGGAATTTGGGATGTTAGAGGTGATCATGGGAACTAGCTGATGTGGCTTAGGCTAAGAAATAAAAACATGGCATCTGCAATAAAGGGTTTATGAGGGACCAAAACCTTCAGTTGCACCACAAAGGTCATAACCTTTCATGGAAACTAAGGCAATGGACAAGCATTGAGGTATGGAAACATGTGTATGTTTGCCCTGAGCCATCATGCGTGCACCATAACCGAACTCGTGCATTAGGAGACTTCACTAGCATAAAAAAAAAACACTATAGTCGTAAACATGGCGAGAAGAAATAGAAATGTGACAAGTGCTCTAAGAGTTACACAATGTAGTCTTATTGGAAGGCCCACCAGAAAACTTGTGGCACCAGGGAATACAAATGTGATTATGGAACCATATTTTCCAGGTACAAACTCCTTTCTTATTCAATGCACACAACTCCATTGAATTGAAGTGGTTATAATAATAAATAATATCTATGGGCAAAATCAACCATGTTCAATTTGCACAGAGAACAAAACAATTACAAAATAACATCTTAACTACAATTTTGAACCAAAAGCAGACAAAGTCATCTCATCATAACATTATATGCTTCTTCCTCCTCCAATCTTCATATTTATGGTCAAATTTCACATTTAGATCAACAAAAACTCAGACAAAATCCGAGTATAGCATAAAATAAATTTCATAGCATTTATAACAGAAAATGATGAAGTTTATGAGAAGTTGGAAATTTAAAAGAAAAATAAATTTCAAATGACTTAAGAAAAAATCAATGAGAAAATGAGGAAAACAAAGGCTTAAAAAAGCTAACTTACGGGAAGAAGATGGCTTACACAAGAAAATGGCGTAGATGGCCCTTACGGAAAGAAGAGAGGCACTGGCAAAAACAAAGAATGAATTTTGAGGAGAAACGAAGATGGCAAAGATGACTTCTGCAAGTGCGAAATTTTTTACATAGAAGCGCAAGATTGACCTGCTAGAGTAACTTACAACTAACAACAAAAATAACATTCAAGTCTAAAATAAATATTAGAAGATCAGGTCAGTTTTAAACCGACTACAAATATTACATAATTTTATTTTTATTCAATATAGCCTCATTTTAGGATAACCGCCTCTATATATATGCCGCTAAAAAATAGTTTTCTCGTAGTGTACAAGAAAATAACTTAATTGTGATAAAATAATTTATAGTTAAATCATCACTGATCACTCACAAGTGAGGAAATGGTGAAGACAACATTTCGTAGCTAAATATAGGTAACTAAATAGCGAGGAAATTATTTCCTTGCTATTAGTCGAATTTTTCGTAGCAAATTCCACTCTAAAGCCTCACTAATGAATTAAAAGAAAGCATGTTAATAGCCTTGTTAATTAGCTACAAAATTTATCCACAGCTAATCCATAACAAATTATAAGAATTTGTCTCTAGTTACTCCTTAACTAATTCGTAACAAATTATAAAAACATATCCCTAGTTGATCCGTAGTAAATTCTAACAATTTATCCATAGCTAATCGTAGCAAATTATAAAACATATCACTAGCTAATTCCTAGTTGGTCTGAAGGAAATTCTAACAACTTATCCCTAATTGATCCACTGCAAATTATGAAAGCATATCCTTATTTGATCCGTAACAAATTCTAATAATGAATCCTTAACTTATATGTAGCAAATTTATTTACGAGAAATTATAATTAATAACTTATTTTTTTCATTCTTTTATATTTGGAAACTTTTTTTTTTAATTTTGAGTGGATGAATTAGATAGAATGTTAAACAAATATCAAGGCTAAAAAATATTTTATTATTAATTAAAATATATTAAAGTCAATTAATTAGATGAAAAGTTCAATAAATAATAAGTCATAACAAAAAAAAAGTGATTTCAAATTAACTACAAAGATGTAGAAATGTTTTCACTAAAACTAGGAAATTTTTACAACATATTCGATCCTTACAAGCCCATATCTATTGTTTTCCTAATATATTCCATGCTAAAGTATTAATATTCTTATATATAAATTTGTTCAAGTATAGGAATCTCACAAGGTATATAATTAAAGTACAAAGATAATAACAAAAAATATCTCTGAAGAAATAATGTATACTTAGGAATAAAACAGTTCCATCATGATAAATATAACAAAAAGTTGGAGTTCTAACTAACATTTAAAGTCTTCATTCCATATACTTATAGTAAGAATATATACGTGTGAGAAATATCAGAGACACGTGCAATAATTTATTTTAGTAATTTTAGGCATGAAAGTCGAAAATAAATTAGCTAGGAGTAGTTTACTTATAACTTTATGTAATTAAGATAAATATGGAATAAAATTCTCCATGTAATAACATAAACTGAGTGATAATATCTCTGGATCTTTTTATAAAAACCATTTTGATTTAAAAAAAATACATTTTTTTAATCTTTGGAACGTGTAGTTGTGTTTTTCTTTTGACTCTTAGAATTTTTTTTCTTAAGACTTTTGATTTTGCAATTTGTTTTTGGTTTTGATCCTTAACTTTATTATATATATATATATATATATATATATATATATATATATATAATACAGGACTGAAATAAAAGAACAAGAACCGGAATTAAAATAAAAAAAAATACAAACGGCAGTAAATGAAAAGTATTTTTTCTAGATAAACAAATGAAATAGGTTTTTTTTTTTTTAAAGTTTTATGTTATAAAAATTGAAAACTATTCAATCTTTTCCTAATGAAGGAGATATTCCAAACGATTCAATTTCCTCTAAACAACATTATCATATATGATATCATTTTTTTTAAATAACACTTCATTATTTTAATCGTAAAAGGTAAGAAAAAAAATAGTCCTAACCCAACAGGATAGTAAGTTAAATAAGTTTAGGTTTAATAATATCTTTGCTCCTTTGGAGTAAAAATCTCAATTTGATATCCGAATTTTTAAAAGTCTCAAATTAATTTTCTTTTTTGTTTAAACATCTTAAGTTTGCCTTTTTTGTTAAGTCTGGGTTGACGTCGTTAGAAGGAGTCTGACATAATACTGACACCTGACATTATCACTGTCACATCACTCTGTCACTGCCACGTGGCACGACGACAGCTTGACACGTGAAATTTTTTTTATTTAAAAAAAATTCAAAAAAAAAAAGAAATCAAAAAAAATCAAAAAATCAAAAAAATAAAAATCGTGAAACTGACTAAATTGAGATTTTGACTCCAAAATGGGGACCAAAGGCATAATTAAACCATAAGTTTATAGACTATGTTGTGCACAAATATGATACATGTATTGAATACGACATATGCTAATTTTGAAAATAATATGACATGACATGTGATATATGCATATTGAAAAATATACATTTTTAAAAAAATGATAAATATATGATCATTCTTATGTGAATCTAAATTAAAATTAAATATATTAAATATTTTTCAGCATAAAAATTTATAAATTTTTGTCATCATAAAAACATGATTGGTTTATATATTATATACTTCATCGATAAGTATTGGTAAAATATCTTAAAGTATCATATACATATATGTGTCAGATACGGATACATGACACAAATTGTACTATCAACGAATCATAATTTATCACCTAATTTATAATTCATTTTATATTTAACAAAGTAAAATTTATAAACTAAGATTTTGTGATTAAACATTTAAATCATCACATAATGAATTAAGGAATTATTGTCAATTCCAACTTTTAAAAAGTTTTAACATTACTTTTATATTAAATAACACTAACATTACTTTAGGATTTTTTTTTCAGATTAACTGATATCTCAATCTTTTAAAAATTATAGTTGTCCCATTCTTTTTTACATTACACGTGCCTTTCTTAGATTTTAAACAAAATATATTTGCACCATTTTCTTACATTACTTGCACACCGTAAAGGAGGTTTTGGTGGAAGGATGAAAAAGTTGAAAATATAAGTGTAATTATCAAGGGTATTAGTGTAATTTAATTATTTTAATCAGAAATTTCAAATTTTCATGAATTAATAAATTAAATGTTTAATATTTCCTTTATGATTATACTTTAAGATAGGTTGACAAGTTAGTCATGTGTAAAAACAATAAAGTTAATCCAATATTTGGACAAATAGATCGTTGAATTAATCTATATTTATATAAAAAGAATATCTTTTATATATTTTTTATTTTTATTTTATTTTTTATAATATAATTATTGACTAACTTTTAAAGATATAATTGTTAATATTTTTTTTTTAAAAATAATTGCTATTTTAAAATATTTTGTTAAAAGTTTATAACAAATTTCTATTGTTTTTCTCTTTTGTTTTATTATTATATTTATAGTTGGGTTAAATATATTTTTGTCCTTCAATTTTCAGGGAAAATTAAAATTAGTTACTTTTTAAAATTTTAGTCCAATTTAGTCCCCAATTTTAGAACCGTGTAGATTTAGTCATTTTAACAAAATCTAATTAAGTTTATTGAATGTTTCAAACACATTTTATAATAGTATTTGAGTTGTTTATACCGTTTGACACAATTTTACTTTAATGTTAACTAAAAAACTATCATGAAATATATTTGAAATGTCAAATCAATCTAACCAAATTTGATTAAAATGACTAAATTCACACAATTATAAAGTTAGAAGACTAAATTAGATCAAAATTTCAAAAATTGACTAATTCCAACTTTTACTAACAGTTGATGGACAAAAAAATATTTAACCCTTTATAGTTCTATCAGTTACCTTCAATTATTTCTTATATATATATATATATATATATATATATATATATATATATATATATATATTAACTTATAATATAATACAAATATTTAAACAATGTATAAATGCAAATGTTGTCGCATCTATGTTTATATTGGTGGACATAAAAATTATGTAAACAAAAAGAAATATCTCTTTATATATAATTATAAATGAATAAAAATGTTATGTTATTTATATATTTATATTTTTGAAAATTTACCCAAATAATTTGAATTATTATAAAATATTATAGTTAACACATTAAAAAGAAATGTTTTAATTTTTCTATTTGTTTGAAATATAAAATATTACAAAAGATAAAAATTGAATATGACGAGGAGATAAAATAAAAATTGAATATTTTAGAGGAGAAAAGTTGTAAATATAAAATTTAATTTGATTTTTGTTTTGGGTGGGCGTGGGGTATAGGATTTAGGTGGAAGCCTAGGATGCAATGAGTTGTGCGGAAGAGAGAAGAAAAATAGGGTGCAGAGAGTACAATAGAATCACGCGTGTGTTTGTAATGAATCAAGTGGTGGAAATTTGGAATGAGATTGGCGCGTGGGGTAAGGTAATCCCACGTGGTGAGATACATTGCACAGAGCCAAAAACCCACAGAAGATTGCTATTAATTGGATCGTAACCACCACTTGCATTGCATATATTCTCCCTCTTCACTCTCTCTCTCTCTCACTCTCTCTCTCTCTCTCTCATTTACCTATTTCATGCCAATTCATCATCATAAATCACACAAATCATAATCATCATGTGATATTCTCTCTCTCACTCACCACCACCGTTGATTTCAACCCAAAGATATGCTTTTGCCAACAATTCCAGCACATTCATTTTTATCATGGTTATCACAAGATTGATTAAAAAAATTTAATTAGTAAGATGGTACTTACTTTTATCTATACGTGTCAGATTGGTACTTTTTTTTAAAAAATATTAATTAAATTTCAACTTTTAAAAAAATGTCTGAATTAAGTTTTTTATAGCAAAATATTATTAATATTGTTAACGATGTTGATAATTAAAATGACTTATAAAATTAAGTATTGATATTTATATCAAAATTCAGTAGTAAAAATCATGAATAACGGCAATAATAATTTTTGTTTAAAAGGGATACCATCCGACTAATTAAATCATTAAAGAACTAAAGAATACATAACATCAACTCCTTTATGTGTACGAATAAAATATAAAAAGATTTTGTTTAATCAACATTCAAATTAAGATATTTTTTATTGAATTTTTATTAAATATTTTAGTATATTAAGTATTTAAAATTTTATATTTTAATTAAGTTTCTTAACCTTTTGATAAAATGTAATTGTTATCTAAATTATTATATTGTTCACTTGTTTTATGTATTAAAAAAAAATATAAAATGAGTAAATAGTTGCGAAAACATATCTTTTACATAGAATACATCAGAATCGTGACAACCTCGTTAATAACAAATGTCACTTATCATATTCGTATGAATCATAAAATTTCACATTTTTTAATACTGAGAATAATTATATCATGTAACTCACAAAGAAAGGAAATGATATTAATTAAAAAATATGTATATAATATAATCACTCATAAGAAAATTTAAGAAAAACTCCAACTAAACTTATTTAAAGTTTTCTTTTTTGTAAAGATGAGTTCATGTTGTTCTGAAAAAATAATAATTCTTTAAAATTTGATGGAAGCAGAGAGTGAGGGTGGTAGGAGTGAGTAGAAGAGTTTAGAAAGTAATGTGATATATTAGAATTTGTGAGTTGTGTGTGAGAATGAAGAAAAAGGAAAGATGAATTTCGACAGAAAATGAGGTAATGCAACGAACAGAGACACAAACAGAAAATGAGCACAGCCACGCCCATTCCCATGTTGATTCTTGTCTCGTGTCTTCTTCCTATTCTCAGTTCCAACATGAAAGCATTCTTGGACTTTGGAACAAACCATATCTCTCAACTCAAAAAAATTCTGAACTATGTGTTGGACTCTGTGATTTTCTGAGAATCATAAAGTATGGCCCTCCACAGCATCAACTTTTCACCTCCTCTTTCCCAATCATCAATAAATTCACCACAATTAAATACTATTTTCCTTCTCCATGCTTTCATACTTTTCATATTTCTTTTAAACTTAAATAAAAAAGAAAGAGAGTGTCAGGGTACTGATATATTATTTGTTTTATAGTTGAAGTATAAATAATCTGATGGAAAATTATTTTTTTACAAAATTTTGTGTATAACTTTTGATAATGTATGCGAGTATCTTAAAGAAATGTTTGATGTAGTTTAAAAAAAGAAAAAAATATTTAATGTGTGTTAAAGAACAAATTGTGTCAAATTTTGTTAAATAAAATTTTGTCCAAGTATTATAGTCCTAATCTTATTTATCAATAGACAATATTATGATGAGTCTAATATTTGCTAATTAGTACGGTCTTATCATGGAAAAGTTAGATATAATATTTGTTTTCCTTTTTATGTTTCTTAATCATTTAATAATTTTGTGCACATTTTTCACCTTTTGACATTTTCATCTTTGTATCTAGACACTAATTTAGAGATAAATTTAGAAAGAAATATTTTTGGTAGTAAAAATTTTGATAAATTAATTTACAAATTGATTATAACTTTTTATTCATAATATTAACTATTTTAGTAATTAATAACTTTTAGTTTTGTAAATTGATATTTAAATTGGTCATTATAATTATTAATTATTTTTTATCATTAAAATTAGTTACCATATAGAGATTTTTTTTTTTTGCAGTGTATGGTAAATTTTGGTTATAGTGGAAATAATGTTATATGTAGTTGAAATTGAACATTTTCCAGAATTAAATTAAAATAAAATGTTTGAGTTGGTTTAGAACTTATGGCACTTTAAATGATTTATGCATATCTCAATTGAGTTGTTACTCCAATGTGTAAAAATGGAACTTGAAAGGATGATCAAGGAAAAGCCTTTAAAAAAATAAAAGTGGAGTCTAACAAGAAAAGGTCCACAAAATACATGGAACTCTTTCAAATATTAAGATTAAGATACACAATCTAAGGGGGCAATCCTCAAGTATCTACCACTAATGAGTTGTAGATATTTGTAAGGATTTACTACTCAAAAGAAGCCTATAAGTTAAATGAGTTATAAACTTTTACAAGTCCTATAACTCAAGCTGATGTTAAATATGAAGAAATTGTATTTGATGAAAAGGAAATGTTTTCAGCATCTATCATCACGAGATTTGCACGAAGTTTAAAAGTCTCATTTAAAAAACTCTTGTGATTTGAGCTAAAGTTTAAATGTCCGCCAACTTTATCTAACATAAGCATATGTAAACTTTGACTTATTATTTGCTTTGTGCGATGTGCATTTCACTCATAGAAGTAGAGAGATGTGAAACCAAATGAGAAAATATTCCCAACTATAAGAGAAGTTGTGCAAAGAAGGGAAGCAATTAATGTTGCATGGAGCACATTCAATGCTTCTATACTCAAAGCTTATGATATAAAAAAGAAGAAAAACATATTCAAGTGAGTTCAAAGTTACTCAATGGATAGAAACGAATTGCAATGATTACTTATTCACGAGCTTATATAATGAAACTTTTTGAAGAAGAGGAAACAAGAACAAATAGTAATTTTTTGCAATTGCTAAATTTTCTCTGTGCCAAAAAAGCTTTGTAAAAACATTGTTTGTGTTTAACCTAGACAAATTACACAGAGAATCAAACCATTCTATATGTCAAAAGATGTTACTCTCTCAAGTGATTATAATCTTTTGATCACTTCAACATTGTATTTAGCTAGGGGTGACTTGTCAAAAAAAAAAAAAAACTTAGTTAAGGCAATGGCTTATGAAAAAAATACTTGAACAATGTCATCCATGAGTGCTTTGAGTCGAAAGAATATTTCAGTTAAGCTAATAGTTAATTGTTGAAAACAATGCTTAATTAAGCTAAAAGTGGCTTGGTGAAATGATATTTGCTTTTGCTTCACAATATTGACTTGCTTAATGGAACATGTTTATTGTTTGATAACTAAACATAATCTATTTAATGAGATTTCTCTTTGTGAGAACCTTTTGGAGTTTTGAGTTATAAGAACTCAATTTTGATCTTATTAAGGCAATCTATGGTGATCAACCTCATGACTTATCACTCACTTTCTCATATTTCTTGAGTGTGACATCAATTCCTGTCCCTAAATTGAATATCAAAACGACTCTCCTGGTTTCTCATCAATTGGTATCAGAACTTCGACATTTATATGTTCAGTGAGTTATCACTACAAAAAAAATCCATTTTTTCTACGGACAAAATTCGTATGTAAAGCCTTAAATTCGTATGTAATTGCACAATTTTGATGAATTACATACGAAAAAAACCCGTATGTAAAATAGGTATCAAAAATTTTACATACGAAAAAAATTTCGTATGTAATGTTACATACGAATAAATTTGTATGTAACTGATGAAAACATTACCTACGGAATAAATCCATATGAAATTTTGGATATCTTTACATACGAAAATGTGTCCGTATGTAATAAATGTAGATTTTACCCACAGAATAAATTTGTATGTAACTGATGAGTGACATTTTGCATAAATAAACCCAAATGTAACATGTTTATAAGAATTCTTTTTATATTCCAGTAATCTAATTGCAATAAAGTTAAAATGAAATAAAATTTTACCAACACTAATAACACTAATTCCAATGAATTTGGTACACATAACAATCTAATAAATTTCTAGTAGCACATCCAAAATCAAGTCTTAACAACATATAATCCAAGTAGAGAACTAAGAACCTATATCTAAAACCAAGGTCCCCAAGAAGACTTTTATATATCCCACGAACAATTTTAGGTCATACTAGAATAAATATTTTGCCACTTCTATATAGAGTACCTCCTCGTGGAGCAACATTTGATTAAAGTGTCACACTTGAAAATTCACATCAAAGAAAACAAACCAATTAGATATTTTTTCTTTGAAAGCATTTGGGAATGACATATTCAACAAGTAGGATGCAACAGAAAAAGTAATTTTTTACCATGTCCTTTGCCTACTCTTCTGAGCTGAGCACCATACTCAAAATTTTTTAATAGCTTCCACCTACCAAAATAAAAATAAATTATTTTTCTTTGATCAATTTAAAATCTAAAGTTTGTCAATTGAATATTGATAAAATTCACTTAATAATTTATCTAATAAACTACAAGACAAAAGTTCCCTTAATTTGCAACACCAAATTACATGTTCACCTAAAAATTCGCTTTCAATAAAATCTGTCAATTGCACATCATTGTTCTTTGGTTCAACCTGTCAAACAACATGTAACAAGGTCAAAGAAAGGAATACGCATTTTAATAACATTGAATTGGACATAAATGTGACAAACAAAAAACTCATCTCACAGTGTGCAAGTTAAGAAGCTTCTCATTTGTTAGCTTCTCCAAAGACAGAGCAAGTTCCCTTACTGCAACAAGAAACAAACACAAACGCATTTAGTGTCATACTTAGAAATTTATAAACTTTGAATAAGTTGTGTTACATCATCTGTTACATATGAAATGAATCTGGTAAGAAATTATATATTTTATAAAATTAACCAATTAAGTCAACATGTACATACAAACTAAACACACATCTTTCGTTAAAATAAATGCACATAGTGCAACAAAAGAGAAAGGTTTAGTTATAAATTATATGAAAAAAAAAAATAGAACGAGAGGGTCATACACATAAACTATACAAGGAATCTTCCCATTTCCTCATGTTCTCAGAAAGAGGCATCACAATCGATTGCAACTTCACTTTTCCACCACGTTTGTTCTGAAAATTAATCAGATTTGAAATTTTATACAAAATCTTTGTGTAGATTAAAAGTTGTAACTGTTTTATACTTGATATTCCATCAATTTCTCAACATGCTTTCTTTCCTCCTCATTTGACTCCTTAAAAAATCTACAACGATGGAATCAAAAGCCATAATGTACTCCCCATAAAAATAAAGTGAAATTTATAAGGGGTTATCGTTGGTGAATATAACTAAAAAGAGCATTTTAATTTGGAGTACGAAAAGATAGAAGCAGGGAACCAACCCACTTGATTTGTTTGCTGCTAACAACTTCACACTCATTGTGTAATTCTGTGAGCAAGGGAAGCTTCTGGAAGTGTGGGGACAAGGTCGAGCTCCTTCTTGACCACTTCAAAGGAATGTCGCTAGAGGTGGGTGGCATGGCCGGTGCCATCGGAATCGACCCAAAATGTTGTCCCAAACGACATCGTCGGAGGTTAGGCGATAGTAGAGGAGGTTGTCGTGAAAGTGGGTAGTTGTAGGAGTAGGAGTTGAGGTTAGGGTTGTTATTGGGGGTGGAGCGGATGTGGACGAGGGTGGTAGTAGGCGCAAAGGGTTTTAGTAAAGAGGTCGTGGGTGAGGTGGGATAAGAGCTTGGCAAAGACGAAATCGAAAGGTATGGAGAGGTTGGAGAGAACAATGAGGGTTAGAGATGTGAAATGAGTTCAAAACCACAATACATTGAACAACAAAATAAAATTTTTAAATACGGATGAAAGGTATATCTTTATTTACATACAGATTTTACGTATGGATACGTGAATAGCTACTCGTTTGTTTTTACATACGAAAAAAATTCGTATATAATGTAATTTTACATATGAACATAAATTCGTATGTAAAATTCATATGTAAAACTTAATTTATCTACGGATATTTTTCTTATGGAATTATCCATAAATATATATATATATATATATATATATATATATATATATATATATATATATATATATATATATATATATATATATATACTTTCATATTTTATTTTTGTTTTCAAATTTATGACTAGGGTTTAGGGCTAAAAAGTATTCTTCAACTCAATGTTTATCATGTATGCAAAACAAAATCATTACAATTAAATTAGTATTTTTTATTTAACTTATGCTTTAACCCAAAATCAATTATTTTTTTTAAAAACAACACAAGTTTACTCGAGTATTATAAGCTCCAACCTGAATTTAAGTTGAAAATTTGTCTGATATAAATTTAGATTAGGATTTTGTCCATCGTAAATTTGAATCAGTTATGTAGTTGGATTATTAACAAACATAAAGAAAAATAAAAATGATCATATATAAAAAGCTTCTTCAGTGTTAGTGCATTATCCTATTGTCCAATCAATTTGAAGTTGTATATATTTCAATAATTTGCATAGTCGAATATTTCAATAAAATACCATAAATTTGCATAGTCGAATATTAACAAAAATCATTTGTCTTTTTTAATATTATTGTAATCTTATTTCCAATTTAAATTAAAAATAAACAAGAATTAAAAATAAACTTTATATTATAAATACTAAGTATAAATTACAAAATAAAATATTTGCATGATGATATTAATTATAAATTTTTTATACATTTATATATAAAAGAGGATTTGATGAAGTGGCTTCTGTTACGTGGTCTTGTGACACAAGTCTTTTTGAGCTTCTTCTTCTTTTTAGTTTGTTTTGGTGCAATAATAATAGTTGTTCTGGTTCATATTCTATGCACGTAAACATGGTAGGTGCTAGTTAACATCACCATGTTTTTAAAGCTGATGATAAGAACATTTCTATTTTCAAACTATAAAAAAAAATGAATAAATATGTATTTGCAATGATGCAATTGAAACATTTCATTTCATTTTCAATTAATGATACATCACTTATATACTTTTCGTGATTATATATTTATATTTGTGTAATTAATCTTTTCAAAATTTTAACTTTTTTGTTACATAGTCTTTCTACTAATTAATGTTTACACTGTCAGTTTCATTTTAAGAAATTTGGTTGTTCTAGATATGAAAATTTTAATTCTTAGATCATATTTGAATAATAGAGATTAAAAAATGCATATGAATTTTGAAACAATCATGTGATCATTAGTTAATTATAATTTTAACTTTTTATTGGTGGCGGCATGACCATTTAAAAAAATTGTCCACTTTTTTAAAATTTTGACCATGTTGATATTATTTAGTGATCTATATTTAACAAATGCTATTTTTTTTTCACAAAAAGGTCGATTTTCAATAGATATACCAATTCTGAAAATCACATTAAAAATTAGTATAAAGTATATTAATAAAATTTTTCAGAAAAAGCCTATTATCTAAAATACATTTAGTTCTAACACTTGGCATCAAACTTTTGCTTGTAAGTTGAAAAAAAAATTGATATAACTTCCTCTAACTAATGCTTTTTTGTATCTTTTAATTAAAAAAAATTAAAAACACATGTTTTAATTAAAAAAAAATGAAAGCGTTGAATATAGAATCAAAGCACATGTTATTTTCATATAAATTATGTTTATACAAATTTGTATTTTTCAAAATAATTTGGTATGTACATAAAAAGTTGATATAATATATTTTCAAAAGTTGAGACATATCAATCTTCAGTTCGGAACGAATAGTCTCGACATCTAGTTCGAGCTAACTCAGGTTGAGTCGAGCCTAATTAGTCTGGACAAAGTCGAGCTAAGTCTATTTGGAAAAAGGTCGAGTCAAGTCAACCTATTATGAAGGTTGAGAAATGTTGACTCATGCTGAAATTTGAGCCAAGTGAGTCTAAATTGAAGGCCGTGCCGAGTTTAATGAATTATAGGTTGAGCGGAGTCGGCCCGAGACAAAAATTATTGATTTCTTTCTAAAATAACTAAATAAAATTAATTTCCATTACTATTATACTCTTCATAGATTTATCACACAAAAAAAAAACTAAAAAAACTTAACTTGTTCACAAAATTCTAATTCACAAACTAAATATATTACCATGGACTTGACAAATATTCAATTATTATGATTCACATATGACATGTGATCACACAAACTTGTACATGCAAGCAAAACAGAAGAGTAAAACTTTAGATACAAGAAAATAAAATCTAATTGGATATAGTATGTAACATTTTACTCTTGTACAGAGAAAAGCGAAATATTTTACATTTTAAATATACATAATATACTGTATTTTTATATAATAAAATACGTATTGTTCATTTAACGTAAACTCTTGACGAATATACCATAAAACGTGTTGTAGAATAGTGGTGAAAATGAATGTATCGAGAAAAGTGGTCACGTTTTCATTTTGGTACTCATAAAAGTTGACGCAGCCACACAAAGGTTGAAGCATTGTGCAACGGATAGTCGTAAAAAGACGATGATTGGTTAAAACAACAACTAAAGGACCCAAGTCAAATTAATGCTGTGTTGGCCCAGACATCCTCTTCTTCATTCTCACGTGATCTTCGCCCATTCCAATATTTTCAACCCTTCTTCATCTTCTCTTACAACAATAACAACTTCAACTTTTTTCACACTTTGGATTTTACATCTAAAACAATCTCACTCTTTCTTCTTGTCCACGCTAAAAATATGATGTCAATTCTATTGAACTATTTCATAATAATAATTATAATAATAATGTTAAAAATATTAAATGTTGAGGATCCTTACCAAATATAATACTGTGTTTATTTGGACAGATTTACTCTTCAAAGTGATTAGAGAGGAATTATGGTGTTTGCCAATTAGGATTTGAATGCAGATGAAAAGAAGAAATTGCAAAATTATCCTATTTTGTCATCTTTCCTGGTATAAGATTATTTGAGGATGATTCATGATAAAAGATGTTTGTATCTTCAACTCATTTTCACGTTTAAAATTATAAATAATTAATATTTTAAATTTTTAAAATGTTTACCAAAAGAATTTCCAATACGTAAATGCATTGTATTTTTATTATTTTTTATTAAAAAAATTAATTTTTTTAATTTATTCATTTAAATATTTTTTATAAAATAAATTTAACTCATCTAAGTATAATTTTATATTACTTTCAACATCAAGAATAATTTAATGTTAAACTTAATTTTTAATCTATCTAATGAATTAAATCACTCACTCAACTTTGACTTTTAAATTTAGATACTTTTACCTCCAAATTTCTTAAAAAATGCCAACAAAAACTTTATTTTCTAATCCACTTAAATTCATTTTTTTTTTCTTTTTCAAGTCAATCATCACGATTATTTTGAAACGACTATTTTAGAATTTTGAGTTTGGTAAAATGCCATCTTATTTCCAAAAGTAAAAACTATTCAGAAAATAATTGTTGATTTAAGAGAAGTATGCTTAGAAAAATAGTATGAAACATGTGAATCAATTCCCCCTCAACAACATACATTCATCCAGATCAATCTGAGAATGGGAAAGAGAAAAGTAATTTATGAAAAAGAAATGATGTAGAAAGAAAAGAAAAAAAAAAAAAATGAGAGGCAAGTTGATAGATGAGCACCGCAATAAAGAATAAAAAAAAACTGCAGAGACGTATCAAGAGTGTATATATTGGGATCTGTTGTTACGATTCTGCAGATTCCTACCACCACCATCATCACACTCTTCTACACAAATTAACATAACATTTTTTTTTTTTAATTTCTTTCTCCATCCTCATGAAATTGAATTTAGTCAATAAAAAATGTTAAATAATATATTAATAACACTCTTCCATTAAATTAAACTATTATTATTACTCCCACCCCACGTCAACTCAAAATCAAAATAATCACCTCAAGTTAACTTAACCAACCGCACACATCCAGCACGTGGGGCCCACACCACTTGGGTCCATCCATCGAAACTCGCGCCATAGAGAGAGAAAGAGACCCAATCCAATGCACCACGCGCCACGCCTGCTATATATATATACACACACCCAAAACCGCGACACCGCTCTCTGTAACTCAATTTGCTTTGCAAGCCCCAACGTTAGCGTTTTGGAGAAACACATACACAGTAAGAGGTTCAGAGAACGCACCGTGTCGGAAACTACGCTTTTACCCTCTCGCGGTGTCGGAGAGGAACATGATCGTAGGGAGAACAACAACAACAACATCATCGTCAACAGCAACAACAACAACATGGTGCGGTGTTTCAGCTTAGGATCCGTTCTCATTCTGGCGGCGCTCGCGGCGTCTATGGTGGTGCTTCCGCTCATGCTACCGCCTCTTCCGCCGCCGCCACTCGTCCTTCTCTTCTTCCCCGTCGGGATCATGGCGGCGCTCATGCTTCTCGCCTTCTCGCCCTCCGATGGCAACGGCGTCGTTTATGCCACGTAGGATCCATCGGTGCCACATTTTGGTGGTTCTGGAATGTTCCGATGGGATCGCTTCATTCCGGGGTTTCTATTAGTTTTTTTTTTCTTTAATTTTTTTTTTTAAGTTACGCTGTTTATATGAAAGGGAATTAATTGTAAAAGCAAAAAAAGGAAAAAGGAAAAAAGAAGAAGGAAGGATTCATTGTATTGCGGCATAGACACGGAAATTTCATTTTTGTTTCGTTAATTATAATTATTATTATTAATTGAAACATACTTGTCCATCATCCCCACTCACATTTTTGTGGTAATAAAAATCAGATAATATAATTAAAATTTAATTATTATCTCCTTATTACGATAAGATAAATTAATAAGAAAATACGAGAGACAGGAAAAAAAGAAAATATATTATAACGTTTTCAAACTTTACTGATTTTTTAAAAATGACTTTGTTGTAATTTTATAGTTATTTACTTATTGTACTTTGTATGTACGACCCTAAACAAATTATAAGAATAGACTAAAGGATGAATTGAACGGTAAAATATTTTATTATTTTAAACCTTTTCAAATACTGACAATTAGTGTCATTTTAGTTCTCTTAATTATCAATTTTAATTCATGGATTGGTGTTATCTTTTTAATGAGAATAGTTGGCAAGTTACCTAATATAGGAAAAATACAATTTTTAAGTAAAAGGTTATCAGTTCATAATTATTAAGCTAAATGAAGAATATATTTTCTATCCCATGATAAGCATTGTACTTGATCTTAAAAAAAATTATAAAAAAAAATACAAAAGGTATCATCTCATACAATTAGGTTATTCTTAAGAAAAGAATACAACCAAACTTTTGTTTGATACTTCCTAATGAAAAAAAAAAAAAAAAAATTAAAAAAAAAACAAAAAAAAAAAAAAAATAAAAAAAAAAAAAAAAAAAAACTTAAATGGATAACCCATAAAATTAGTTATTTTGCAATAGATAAATAAAAGTAGGCTTTATCACAATATTATTAAAACTAAGTAAATCGATAATAAATAACCAAAAAAAGTTATAAAAATTATGTTTAGATTAAGTTGGATGTAGTTGAAAACTTATTCATTGTGTATCTAACTAAACTTTAATTAGGCAAAACAAAATTAAATCTAATAAAATTCAATTCAACTTTATGACTCAATTGATTCAAATGTATAGTTAGGTTTAGTTGATTGAGCTTGTAGGTTGATTTTGACCTACTTGTACTTCTAATTTTATGAAATTGACTTCACTATTAAGAAAATGTTATTAAACAACTTAAATATTATAAAAATAACATTGGAGGTATAAGTATAGAGTAATTATGTTTAAAAAAAATAAAATAACCTTTATTTTAGACATTTTTAACACACTAATTATAATGGATGAATGGAGTATTAATATAACAAATCTAAATTAGTTAAAATACCTATCAAACTCGTTAATTCAATTTAAAGATTGTACTCTAACATCACTATAAATAAAAATATAACATGTACTTCTTTATTTTTCCGAAAGATCTCAATTATATAATAATAGAGATATTTTGGGATATATAATTGTTTCTAATATGTAAACAATAATAATAACAATTTTAAATAAGTTCATATATATCATGATGATTTTATTAAAAAAAAGAAAAAAAAAACAAGACGATCACACCAAATTTATGACAAAATTACAATCAAATATTTGATTTTTTATTTTATTTTATATGCATAAATTAAAAATTGTTATCGTATGTAGAATATATTAGTAAAGATGAATCTCTTTATCTATATATTTAATTTTTATTTTTAAATTACAAGAAAACATGCACTTTTATCAAGTGTTTAAATAAATAATTTAAAAAAATGATAATAAAAGAGATTTAAAAAATGAATTCAATGTGATTCAACCCTATTTTATTTACAAATGATATTTAAGTATATTGGACGTTCAAGCGAGATTTCCTTATGCTTTAAAATCTGTTTTGGTTACTTAAATAAATTATCTCATAAAATGTATGTTGTTTGATTGGTATAATGATTTAAAAATAATATATCAACATTGAAATACTGATAAAATAATTGAGTAAGCACTAGGTGAATTATTTCATAAAGTGTATATTATATGATTGTTATTATAGATTTAAAATAGTTGGATTGAGTTATGGATTTAAATATTATTGGATTGCGATGAGGTTTAAAACTTAAAAAATTATCAAGAACTTGTAAAAGTTAAAAATAAGAAAAAAAATAGCATGTCAAAACACATAATCTTTTATAAATGTCATATTTGAAAATTAGAATATATAATCGTGTGCATGTTTTCTCTAAGATAATAAGACATGAAATTAAATATTAATTATTAAGAAATTAACAGAAATAAAATGTGCAAAGTGAATGAATCATTCCCTTCATTCTTAGAATTGGCTTTAAGTCTAACTTAACTCCACAAAATCGGTTTGTAAGATAAGGATTGCACATTCACTAGTGCAGTAAGAACTTTTGGCCTCAGTTATTTTTGTCATTTTGCCTCGATTTTAGACTCGAGGCATATTGGGACGAGGCCAAAAGGGGTGTTTTTTGGTCTCGATTGCAAAGGGACTGGAGCCATAGAGAGACTTTTTTGCTTCGGGTTTGTGAGAACCGAAGCCATAGGTTAAAATTTTTTATTTTTTAATTAAAAATTTCGTAGAGCCTTTTCTGCAGGTTTGTGGAGGTGCATTTCGCAGCAAGCAGTGGTTCATGCAGCGTCGACGCGACTCAGGAGGTATTTTTTGCAGTGGCACACGACTCGCAGTGGTGATTTTGCAGCGGCAGCGGCGAAGATTTCCAATGGTGGTGTCGATGGTGCAGTCGCGCACGTGTCGCAGGTGATGTTCCTTCAGTGGCGCGACTCGTGGTGGTCGGCGGAGGCGCGAGACAGATCTGGTTCGCAAGACAGAGCAATAATGGCGAGGTTGATGGCGTCACAACAAAGGTTGTTTGCGTCTTCGCTCACAGTAGTGTCGATCTCTGTCATTGAAGTATGGCTCCGAACGCGCAGCAACAGCCTGGTTTCGCGTCGTTGTGGCACGTAGTGGTCTAACGTCGCGCTGGATCCCGGTTTGGTTGCGTTTTGGGGGAGTTGCGCAGAGGAGAAAAAACCAGTTCGCGATTTGGGTTCGCGCAGAGAAGATGAACAGGTGCAGGGTTTGTGAATTTGGAACCCTAAATAAGGTCTATGGCCTCAGTTCCATTAATAATCGAGGCATAAAGTCGTATAGGTCTCGGTCCTATTCCACTCGAGGCCAAAGCCTCTGCTGTCAATGGCAATTTTGAAATTTTGGGGAACACTGACAAGTTATAGGCCTCGTCTGAGTGATAACTGAAGCATAAAAGTCCTTATAGGCTTCGGTTGGATAGGGACCCGAAGAAAAAAAGTTCAAAAATTTTAAAAAATGTCACCGCGTCCTTATAAGCTTCGGTTCCTATAAGGCAAGTTAAAAACGCGATTCTGCACTAGTGCCCTCACACCGAGATATATTTATCTCATGCGTGGGACTAGAAATTAATGGGTGGTCCGTTAGCGGCCTGATATCGGGTGAAACCGAATGTCCAAGAAAGCTCGCTAGGATAGACTCTAACTTGGCTCTGATACCATATTAGAAGTGGGCTTTAAAATCTAACTCAACCCCACAAAACCAACTTGTAAGGTGATGATTGATTGCATCCACTTATATACTGTGAATTGGCCTTATCTTTAGTCGATTTGAGACTTTCAACATTCACCAAAATAAGTGTGCAAGCTAGTTTTCTATTTGTTCCACTTCAGAATTATAATTGTAAAGAAGTGAATTTTAGTTTGTGGTGAAAAATTTTCATGAACAGTACTCTTTTTTTTTTGTCTGAGATGAGAATGAAAATTCGAGATTCATTGAGTAGTGTTTTATGCGTAAGGGTTGAAGATATCATACTTGAAAGAAAAGCTTCTTTTGTTGGAAGAAGATAAAGATTCAAAAACCTAACAGTATATCAGGAAACGTAACTACTTAACTTTCTCTGAATCAATATAATTATTTCCAATTATTGAATAGACAAAGCTCAAATAATTAGTATCTACTTTAATTAAAATCAAAGAATTGTCCAAATTTGTTTGCCATAAAAGAAATTAAAAAAAAAATGTATGATAAAAAATGAAAGAGAAACAAGTAGAACATATATTATTCCACCACTTATTCGTATATTATACGTAGATATCTTATCTCCATTGTACAAAATAATATTGGAAGCTAAGATTCTTTTGTATATATTTGGCCAACTTGTTTTTTCTTTTTTTTTTAAATAATTTTTTAACAAAGTAAGTAGTTTTTTTTAATGTATTTTCCTAATTTGCTTATTTTAAAGAAACAAATCCTAAGGTTCTTCCGTAAATATTTTTTAAAATTTTTTATTTTATGTTTAAACAAATTGATGCATTATCTATGCTAACCTTAGTGGATGTGACTAAAATTATGAAGACAAATTATATACAAAAATGATTAAGTATTAATTATACAAGCTAATCATTATCCACATACATTCAAAAATAACTAATTATTATTAAAATTAATATTGTTTAAATTTTCGAATCACGTTTAGAAATAATCTTTTTTCGTGAAATGTTTTTAATTGAAACTTAGTATCAAAATAATAAAGAATCGTTGAACATACAACCTCAAGTAATTAAAGACTACATAAAAAGATGAAGGCAATTCAAATTTTTACAATTGAATTTACGAATTTTTATATTAATCTTATTTTAATTGAGTCTCAAAAAGGTATATTTTTGGCACATGCATGCTTTTTAATATTTGATCATATTCTTTTGATTGGATAACCCAATTGTTAGGTATGTATTTAATTTTAGAAAGTGGAAGAAGCTTTATATATATATATATATATATATATATATATATATATATATATATATATATATATATATATATATATATATATTTATATAT
>Ga0214542_1005478_pt1 | contig 24062 bp, 13 predicted proteins | sample CNSS1metaG_FD_160096 | JGI IMG/M metagenome (GOLD analysis project Ga0214542, IMG submission 160096) | Root nodule microbial communities from cowpea collected in UCLA plant growth center, Los Angeles, California, USA - CNSS1 | ecosystem: Host-associated > Plants > Roots > Nodule | place: USA...
ATATATATATTTTTTTTGTTTTTATATATATATATATATATATATATATATATATATATATATATATAAAATGTATAATTACTGATTTAGTCTCCTATTTTTTAGGTTTGGTTTATTTTGGTTTCCTTATTATTTTTGTGTTCTATTTAATCTTTCAATTGTTTACAAAAGTTTATTTTGGTTCCCTGATTATTTTTTATTTAATTTAATCATTCAATTGTTTAAAAAGTTCAATTTGGTCTTCTCTAAATTGAAACCAAAATGAGTAATTAAGTTTAATTACAACTTATATATACCGTTAAAAAAAGTTTTTAGAATTTATATATCAAATAACTTCTTCTAAAGGTAAAATATTTAAGTATTTAGGTATAGTGCAAAAAAAATTGAGTATTAAGTGAAATGATTTGAAGTATAAATTATAAAATATTATTTTAAGATATATATATATATATATATATATATATATATATATATATATATATATATATATATATATATATATATATAAATTGTAATTAAGCTTAATTATTAATTTGATTTTAATTTGGAGTGGAACAAATTGAAGTTTTTTTAACAATTGGAAGACTAAATTGAAGAAGTAGATAACTAAATCATTAATTATAAAAAATAATTAATCGCTCTTATCTTTTGTTAAAAACATTAATAACACTTCAATGCAATATTTATCAAAATGTTTAAATGACATTTATAGAGTGAAACAAACGGTATTTTTTTTTAAGTAGAAAAAAAATTCAAACGTCGAGAGTGAGATGGCAGTTTCTTTCGTGGGGAATTGTTGCAAAGTTTTCATAACGTTATAAAATAACGCTACGAAGTGTGAGTTTGACTTTCAGAACTTCAACACATGATGTCGCCTGAATAAATTGTCCTCGTTCATTTAAGAACCCTAAACTTCATTAACTCTACCGTTCTTAAAAATTCAATCTTTGTTTTGTGCTCTATAGACCAATTTAATCGAGTTTGGATTCAAAATATCATAATTAATGTGTTTTATTTATTGAATCAAAATCATAGAATCAACCAGCAAATTAGGTTAGATCAATGTTTCGGTGTTGGAAATTCTGACGTGGAAAAAAGTTTAGGGATTTATACCTATATAATCTCAGATTGAAAAGTAGCACCCCATAAAAAAAATTTGTGAGGAAATGGATCCAAATCCTGATGCAATTAAGGAGGATTTGAACCGGTTTAGGTATTCTTTCAGTGAAAATTTCAACAAAGTTCAAAAGGTGACTTTTCATTTCGTAATTCATAACCATTTCTCTCTGTTTTTCTATTGGAATATGAGTAGGACCCATTTAATTTTGGAACATCACTCGCACGTGTGGATGATTTTGCATTTTTCTTTCGAATTTCTTGTTTTCTGATGTTAATTCTTTGTTTTCTTTTCGGCTCTGTTTCTTGTCACAATTCAAATATTTGTTTTTCTGCTATAGACCTAACATGTCTTGTCGTACTAGTCGTCACGTGCGAGACTAATATGAATATTTCCCCATAACTATATAGTATTGGTACTGAGATGCTTTATCATGTTGGACTAAATAAGACTCCTTGCATGAACCCACTGAAACATTTTTAATCCTCAATTTGATCAATGAATGATGTAACTTCTTTTTTTCCTAACTATAATTTCTAGGGTTACAAATATGAAGTTAATTGACGGTAGAGAAATTGGTACTTTTTTTTTTCTCTATGTCAGTTGCCAATAGCCTTTTTTTGTAATTGATTCACTTGAGGGAGTTAAGTCTGAAATTTGTAATTGATTTGTTTTGCACAAGAGTTATATATCTGAAAGTTCTGTTGGAAATTTGCTTTGAAGTTAAAATAGTTTTGGCTCTTCTGCAATAGGTTGTTTAACATGTTTTATACCCGAATTGGGGCTATTAGTACAAGTTCTTGGAAACCTTTTTCCTAATGCTAATGTTTTTTTATGGAACTGCTGTATCTGTGTCATGGTTCTTGTTTCAGATTTTGGGAGGATATTTAGAGTGCACTGAGAATCTTTGTGAATTTGGAAAATATTTTATGGTTTTCATAAACTCTTGGTATATTTCAATAAATTTCTATGACTTTTAGCCTGTTCCACCATGATTGATTATCATATTTATAATGCAAGTCTTCTTGTAATAAGAAAATATTGAATAAGTATTTAAGTTATATTTACATCGTATAGAATTGGTGCTGGTTATCTTTGTACTATTTATTTTTGTGTTCTCTTCACCCTCTCTTATGTTTATTGGATTCAGGGTTCTAATGTTGCATGGAAATTTTAATCTACTAGGACACTAAAGAGCAGAGCTCTGAGCTTCACTTGCTTATTCTCATTTTTTAAAAGAGTTTTTCTCCTTTTTGATGTTTTTGATTTTCACCTGTGTATGAATGAAATAGCATTGAGAACTGTTACCAATGTGATAAGAATTTGGGCATTATGAGGTGCCCAAGTCTCGTACGGAAGAGTATGTGGTGTTTGATGGAATGCTTAAATGTTTGGTTCTTCCCCGTTAGTACATATCTTTCTAGGGTGGTCTCTCCATTTATTTTAGTACTTATCACATGTTTAAGGTTTGGGGAATCCATTATATTTTGTTAGGCACAAATTTTGTGTTATGCATTTATGTACTACTTGATAAGTTTGAACTTGACAATGAGTTAAAAGAAAAATTGTCATGACCACAGCTTGAAGAGCAAGTTGCTGAGGTTGAAAAGTTCTACAATTCCAATAAAGCTCAAGTTAATAATGTGAAAGACAAAGGCCGGGAGAAGCATGTTATTGGCAGTAGAAGGTCACATCAAGGTGCATCAAGCAAGGAACCTAATTCTTCAAACTCAATGCAAGAGGTTATGCAACAGTTTTGCACAATATTTCATCAGGCAAGTGGAAATACCCTGCAACTGGTTTTTGTTATTTCAGATTTCAATTGTGGGTTAAGATTATGCACTCAGGATGGAAGGGAAGGAAAGGTTATAAGTTCGATGTTCTTATTAACAATTCGGAAAAATAAGATTGGTTTAGTTGATTTAGAACAGAGGGTAAGAGAGATTCCGAGTTCAACTCTTTCGGTAACAAAAATTAACGACTAATGTTTGTTGATAAAAAAAAAAATTGCAATCAGGGAGGGACCTAGATGGGAAATTGGTATCAATATTCTTTGTACTGGACCTACATGAATTGAACTTGAGCCATTGATCAATCAAAACCATTTGGTCAGGTTTCAATAATAGACAGCATTAATTGGTTGTGCTTGATAGCCAGATGGGACCTGTATGTATTGAAATTCCATATATTCCCTTTACTACTATGTTCTTCAGAGCATGCATACATCCACATACTTGTCATCTTGCTTATGTGGCTCTATGAGGCTCCATGTGACCCTGTCATAACTTGCTCACAAAATCAAATAGTAGGGTACTTGGACAACAATAAAAAATATTTTGAACACTAGATATAGAATGAACATTTTTAATAAAAACTCATTGAAAACACTTAAATTTATGAAATATTTAAAACTTAACTAAATCTAAATAAAATAAATAAATTGTCATATTTAGATGTATTTATTTTCTTGAAAAGAATATCTACTACTATCTTACTTTGACTGATAATAACAGTGCAGTAATTGTTTATCTTCTTGATTGTATAAATGAATGGCCTCCTGTTATTCTGTTGAATCTTCTATATTGACTGCACCAAGTTTCCTGCAGAAAATCAATAGTGATACATTTTTTTTTTCTTCTCAGATAGCTGAGCATAAATGGGCTTGGCCCTTCATGGAACCTGTAGATGTTGAAGGTCTTGGGTTGCATGACTATCATGAGGTATTTAATTTTCTTTTCTTTTCTTTTTAAAGCTTTTTTCTTGATTTTAACTGTAAATATCTATACAAGAAAATCTATAGATATATTATTTAGACAATAAAGAATTTCCTAAAAGTAAACTAAAATGGAAATAGATAAGACAATAATGAACTACATAAAAATAAGCTAAACAAAAACAATCACAGAGTAATCATACAGAACACAGTATTTACTAGCTATGTAGGGAAAGAAATTAACTAAACAACCAGACATTAAGAGAGATATTTCATAGGATCAAATAGAGATTTAATCCTCTTTTGACACCTTGTCAACAGAATCACTTTTGAAATCATCATCATTTTTAACTTTAAAGCATGTATACTAGGAAACTTTTAGAAAAATACTACTTTTTTAACAGAGTTCTTTGTTCACTGCTTTATTAATATATTTTGTTTAATTTTCTTGTCCTAGATTATTGCAAAGCCTATGGATTTCAGTACGATAAAAAAGAAAATGAATGCCAAGGATGGTTCTGGTTATAAGAACGTGCGTGAGGTATACTCTGATGTGAGGTTGATTTTCAAGAATGCAATGAAATACAACAACGAAAAACATGATATCCACATTATGGCGAAGTCATTGCTTGAAAAATTTGAGAAGAAATGGCTGCAGCTGTTACCAAAAATTGTTCAGGCGGTAATCTGTTTTCCCCAAATATTTTCCTTTCTTTGGATGAATTCAACATTCTTATATTTTTAGTCATTCTATGAATGTTATACCAAATATTCATACTTTTTAATGTGATTATTTCAGGAAAATGAACAATTAAAGGAAGAAGCACATATGCAGATGGAAAAGCAGCTTGCTCAAGAAGCTGCTTATGCCAATATGGCAAAGGAAATTAGTCTTTCGGTTGATACACTGTCTTCTTTCTAAGTTGTGTGTAAAATTTATTGCATTACTTTAAAGTAAATCAGATGGTTAATGAGTTTGCTTACATGTTGTTTCAGCTATGCGAGGTTGAAGTGCACTTGAAGAATCTCAAAGAAATGGTCATTGAAAAGTGCAGGTTCGTGAAATAGTCGTAGCTTAGTAGTTATTATTACATGGTGATGAAGGTTAAACAAGGTTATAGCTATTAAAAGAAGTCTTATCCATCTTGAAAACTGTAATCTAAGAAGCTCAAATCCTTCTATATAAACTGTTACCTACCATCAATAGTGGCACTCATGAACAACAATTCAACAATGGATTGTGATTTAACCCTTTTATTATTGCATGAATCGATTAGCTTTAGAAAGTGGCCATTCACAAGGATTAATGCAGATACCCTTATTTTATGGAAATGGATTCAGTGATTTTTTCCAGAAAAACTTTAATAACTTTGTTCAATTTTTTTTTTCTTTTTGAAAAATTGAAGTTAGTCATTAAACACATGAAAATTAATTAAAGTTACATAATTTTTTCCGGGAAAAAATCACTAAATCTGTCCTTGTATTTTATTTAGTCCAGCATTATGTGGTGTCCATAAATATTTGTTTTTTCATAATTTGATCCTTTAAAATACATGTCATTGAGTTGATTATGTGTACTCTGCATAGTTATTTTGTTGGCAATACTGCAGGAAAATATCGTTACGTGAGAGACTGGAACTTGTGAAGAGTTTCAGCAGACTGAATTTGGACAATCTCAACAAGGCATTGCAGATAATTAGTGAGGATGACCCAACCTTCAAACCTAATGATCAAGAAGTGAACCTTGACCTTGATAAACAGGTTTATAACGTTTGTTCTCACTCATTTTTTGTTAATTTTGTCTTCACTATCGTAAGTTGTTTTGTATAGCACGTGCTTTGGAGCTGTTGACCAATTTGAGTACTTTATGCAGACCGACTACACAGTATGGAAACTAAATGTTTTTGTCAAAAAAGCACTGCAAGAACAGGAAAAAAATGCTGCTCAGGACCCAAATGTTAATCGCAATGGTAACATTGAGGAAAAGAAAAACACCAACAAAAGGAGGAAATTGTGATTCTTTTGCCGAAGAGATCAATATAGAAGAAATGAAAAGCTTTGGACTTTGTGATTCACTTGTGTGGTACACAAGGCATTATCTTAGCTTTGATTAAGCGGGGTGCTCAATAAACTTGTACTGTTCAACATGCTTACCATGTCACATACAGTGATTTTTTAGACAACTTTCGAGATATTCAAACAGACTTTTAAAAAAAAAAAATTGGTTTCTTTTAGCAACATGTGACTGTTTATCATTTTCTTAAAATTGAATCTAGGACTTGAAAATTGTTCAGGAGATCAACTTACCACCATGTCACTGAGATTGATAACAAACTCGTGACTCGAAACTATATCTTTTGGATTTCAGGCTGAAAATATTTTTTCATTTTTCAGATTATACAATTCAAAAGCCTTTCTTGAAAAAAAAAAGTTAACTTTCAAGTTACACAATTTAGAAGTCATTTTTGACTTCTGGATTATACAATCCGAAAGTTATTTGTTTACTTTCAGATTACACAATTCAGAAAGGACAAAAACTATTTTTTTTTTATATTAGAATGCAAGGGGGAATTTATGGAGGTGCAGGAAGAAGCTGCCCACATGTCAAAATGTAAGATGATTCTTTTAATGATATAATTGATTGATATGTCCATCACAACAAAAAGTGAGCTCATCTACAATCAAGTAGCAATCATATCCATATCTGCCATACAAACCTTTCCAATATACTCAAAGGACTATCAGAAAAGTCCATGACTGTAGAATAACTTCAACAATTTACATCTCTGAACTTGATTATGTGTGTGCATACTTTTAGCAAGAAAAATGCTTCTTGCACATCTCATAAGAAACAACCCTCCTTGTATCTATGGCATCATATACAACAGAACTAATGTGTAGACGTGTGCAGAGACCAAAATATAAAGTAGGATTAACTAAAATCAAAACTAGAGTTTATTCTTTTTTGCAGAACTAAATTAAATAGAAAACAGAGATGAGTATCAACAAAACGAACAAGGGATAAATAAAAAAGAGGAGAAAAATACAAACAATACTGAAAAAGAGGATGGCCAAAAGGAAGTGAATATCCCTGCTGAAATCGAGTATGCCATCGAAGATCAAAATAACACAAGCCTATGTGCATTTTCACCATCCTTAGCCTTTGGAAACTAGAGTTGTTTTCACCCAAATTCCTTCCAGCAGCACACCTTGAATGAATCAAATAAAAAAAAGTTTGTGGTCTATACTGTAGCTTGCTGGGAATATCGATACAATCAAAAAAATCTGTCACAGCATTCCACCAACTGCTCGGTATTTACTTGTAACTAACAAATTTGGGCGAGGAAAGAAAACCATGACTAAAATTTTTTGGCACCAATCCTCTATTTCAAAAATCTGCTAGTACAAGTAATATCAGAATTTAAACTTCTGTTTAGGCTTTTTCATCACCGCACATCCAAGGTCCTCAGCATTCTGCAGCAAAACAAACCTAATTACGTGAATTGTAAAAGTATCAAGGTAAATAGTCACATTAACAAGCAGAGACCTTTCGCTTTTTGTTTTTCTTTTTTTCTTTCTTCTTTTTCTCTTTCTTTTTCTTCTTTCTCTTGCATTCCTTTACCGCAGATAGCTCGTTCAGTTCTTCTTCGCTAGAATCCTATCAACATCCATAACAAACCGAGAAAGTGAAAAAGGCAGATATCTCAACAAATGCTCAGACACCATTAATAATAATGAAGTAAGAACCTTAGAATCAGAGTCACCAAAGGAGTCCACATGCCGAATAGTTCTTTGTAAATTGGAAGCGCCACCTATGTTTGTAGAGAACCATAAAATATTACACTTAATGAACATAACATAAATTAAATTAAAGACATAGGATAAAGAAACTAGAAACCAAAATCCAACAGATAAGATTATGCCTAACATTGCACAAAGGGGGAAATAAAATAGAAAGTGAGTTGTGGCTCTAATCTGGTAACCTTGACTCTGTTTGATTTGAAAAAATAAATATCAACAGGTTATAGTCCAAACATTAATCATGATTGCCCAGGTGATGTCTGCCTGTATTGGTAAAATAATTTCTCCTCTTTTAAATATTTTTCACTAAATAGTGGAAGAAAACTGCCATTATATATTTTACTGAACATGGCCAAGAAGATAATATACGCGTCAAATTATCAGAAGCCAAGCCCAGTCCAGAATCCCCACAATAGTCGAAGCAAAACCACACTCGACGTAAATAACAAGTCTAATGAAATTTGAATATCTCATACAACAACTTAATAGTCAAATAAATAAGGTCGTGTGCACAGTCTAAAACTTACAATCTGTACGTATAAGGTCAACACAGCAAAATATCAACGAGTATAAAAACCAAGTAATAATTAAACCAATGAAACTTAAGCAACTGATCTAATACACAAAAAGAAACACTTCAAAAAGTTGAGGTAAAAAAATTCTGAATTGTCAACTAATAAAAAAAATCGTCATATATGATTTTTAAAACTATAATTGCAAAACACTGTAAACTTACAATACATCAAAATCTATGGTTTAATGAATGTATAAAAACACTAAAAATTTAAAATTCAAGACAAAGGCTTTACAAGAGAGGAGAAACAGAGTTAGAAGAGTTACTTGCATGCACAGTTTGTTTGGCATTATTTACAGCCAGTTCAAGGAGATCAGGATTAATAGATGCCAATCCATTTGGGTCCTTCAGCTTTCTCTCAAGAAACTTCGCCAATGCCACTGCTTTATTCGTCGCCAAGGGTCCACCGGGATGAGCCAACCTGTCACAAAAATCCACCAATCGAAAAATTCACGACAGACCCACTAAAACTGAAGGGGCGAGAACTGAAACTGTGAATTCAAGATAAAAAATTTGATCACGGGGTTGACAATGAAGTGTAAAATTGAAAAGGGGGCAAAAACCCTAAAGAGAGAAAGAGGCGAACCTAGGTTGGGAACTGGAAGTTGTAGGAAGAGGAGCAAATTTGCTGCCACGAAGTGCGCGTCTTTCATCTTCTGTCAGAGATTCAATTTCTCTGACCATTTCGAATTTGGGGAAAATCTACTGTCTGAGTCTCTCTTCAAATCCTAGTTACTCTTTCCCCTTTCAAGTTTGAAATCAATTTAATTTATTGTACGCAAAAAACAAACACGGATAATAAAAAAATAACTATATTTTATTCTAATTATATTTTTATTTATTATTATAAAAAAAAGATCGATACGCATGCGTCAACTAATATACTATAATCATTTCAACAAGAATTTATAGTTTCGTCAAATGATGAATTTAATTTTAAATGAACTAGATGCTTTTAATTTAGTTCTTTAAAAACGAAAATATTTATTTTAGTATTTAAACGTGGAACATTTATGCAATTACGACTTATGTATTTACTTTACTATGAAAATATCATTTTAAAGATTAAATTGATAATAAGTTTAAAATTATTTTATTATTAAACTACAGCATAAAGGGCTAATTTAAATATTGATATATTAATTTTTTATTTTTTCTTAAGGATTAAATTGTTAACGCCTCACACATTTAGTTTCCGTTATTTATATATCAATCTATATATATAGCTCGTAATAATCTATATATATATATATATATATATATATATATATATATATATATATATACTTATCCATTTTATACACACAAAAAAAGTGCTACTTGTTCATCTAATATACCATTTAATAACTTTATCCCTAAAATTTCGTTTTTCTTTTATCTTGATCTCAATATTATAAAACTGTATTATTTTTTGTTACTACTTTTAGAATTTTGAATATGATAAATGGAACATGCAGTCATGATGCATTTCTTCTCATTATGATATTTTAGTTATTATATCATTTCTTAAAGATAAAAATTTAGCATTGAATATTAAAATAGTGAAATTCTATATTACAAGATAAAAGTAATAAATTTTATATTTTAAATATAAAAATAAATATTTGTAAGAATCATTTACATATTTAACGTAAAACTAACTTTGCAATTTAATATTTATGTTTATGATATTTTTCAAATATTATTTTATTTATAAAAAAAAATTCAATTTTTACTTTAATACCTAGTTTTACATTGATTTATATTAGTGTGAGTTGAAAATGTCATTGATTTCATAAAATCTCTAAAGTGACAAGAGGACGATAAATTTAAACATAAGGATAATTTTTAAATAATAACAGTAGGTTCAATAATTGTAGACAAAAACTTTTATTATATGAAGTGTCTTTTTCAAAAATATTATCAACCCAAAAAACAAAAAGTTAATTTTTATTTAACTTAGAATATACAAATATAGTTAATGTTCTTCCAACCCATAACTAAAAATGGTGGTGACACATAAAATATAAAATATAAAAATGCATAGATTAGTATTAGAAGGAATAAAGATTAAATAAAGCTGCTTAAGAATACCTTCCAAATCTTCTTTTAAGATAATGGTTCCAAATAATAATATCATCATCCTTTTTCTTTTCCCATCTATTTTATGCTTCCAAATCAATCAAATTTTACTTTCTAAATCTTCTCTCTTTTCTCTTCTCTCCTAACCCTAACTCATTTATATGTTGCTGAAATTGTTTCTCGCATGGTTTTAAGGATTTTTTTTTATTAGAACACACCTGTAAACTCATCCTAACTCCATTTGAAAGTGAAATTTTGCTTTGGAATGTATAACTTTGTTAGCAGCACCCCATGAACCGAAGAAAGTTTTTGTTCTACTATTAGATAAACTGGTACAAACAATTGTTGCTTATAGGTTTTTGTTCACATCAGCTCCTCTAATGATACAACTTCATATGCAAAGGTCCCTTATTCATAAGCTACTTAGGCTAAAGTTATTCTTAAGTAAAGGTAAACAATCAAACCCTAAGTAAGGATTATTAATCAACAAATATAAAACAACAGTATCTCAATCTTCATCCTCATTTTTTTTTCTTCAAACTTGATATCTTCACAGCATGGAATGATTACAGATGTTGTGCTCCCCCACCTTGCTGGTATCTATTGTCAGGAGCACGATACATTTGAAGATAATACGAATGGGGAGAGATGAATAAATTTGGAGCAATCAAATACTCTGAATTTACAGGCCTCTCTCTCAGCCTAAAATCTTAAAAAGAGGCAATAAAGCAAGAGGCCAATCCAATTGTATTACAATGAAATGAGATAAAAATCACCGTGTAGAAACCACTTTCAATGGCTGCACAAGTCATGGAGGCTAATTGTATGTCATAAGCACTACACAGACCCTTTCACTTCTCCGTTCACCATTCCAAAACTAACCACCGAGGAAGAACTTGAATATGTCGCTCAATGAAACAATGCCTTCTACACGCTTGCTGCCGGCTTCCACGATCACAAGCCGCCGGACACCTGTCTCCGGCATTCAACAGTATTAGAACATTCAGAAGGACAATCTCCAAATTCAAATATGCCAACTTAAACAAAAACAAACAAAATGGATGTTGCACGCAGTTGTAACTTGGACACAACTTTTTACTATTTATATTGCCATCTGGTATGCAATCCTATCAACAAAATCTCAAGAAATAACATATGCTATGAAGTTTAGGCAAAAACAATGGATACAACACTTCGTCTTTTACTTTTACATTTCATCCACTTATGCCATGAAAAAATATCAGAAGTCTCACTACAGTTTTATGATTAGGCCCCACCTTACTTCCACTTTCCAATATGGAGCAACTAATTATTTTGAATAGAGTTTTCTAGTCAATTTCCTTTCAGTTTTTGTCAGGCCACTAGTGTCTGAATTTAGTTTTTTAGTGAAGATTCATTGTGGGTGCCATCAGAATATGTTAACTGCTAAGTATAATATGTTACATACTTCTAAGCTTGGTAAAATATGTTAAATGCTAAGTAATAATCTATACAATGATTAGGGATACAGAAAACACTTATTTTCAGTATGGCTGAGGAAAACCATCAGATAGTTGCAGGAGGAAAGAGAGCTATAACCCAAGGTACCCAGAAACAACATAACTATAGTAAATATATAAATGTCAAGTAAAATACTTTTTTTGTTCTCAGGGTTACACGTCCACAAAATAAAATATTACATTTTACGAAGCTTAGAATATACAGATGAAGATTGATAGGAGCTGAAAGCTAACCCGAAATTACCAAAAGAAAATTAAAAAGGTAACCTTTGAATTAATAGTCAATCAATAACATAATTAAATAGAAAATGATACTGAAAGCCATGCTACATCAGAAAGGGAAAACAAGAACACCTGGATTTGCCAAGCGTTCCATCACTTTATGCAGAGAATCAGAACGCAAACACATCTGACATCTTTGACTTCTAAGCTCATAGGGACTATATGCGTCCTGGCCCAACTGCAAAGCCTGGACCAAAAAACATGCAAAAGAAAAGATAATAAGGCCACAAGAAGAAAAACACTAAAATGCCTTCATATCAATAGATAAAGTATGCAACATTAGCTCGGAAAATGGGCAGACAGAGATGCTAACATTTATATTTTCAATTAAAATAAAATATAACAATCAGAGCAATAACAAAATTCCAACCCTAATCTTAAAAATGTGGCAATTAAAAATATCTCAATAATAGGAATAGCCTTCAGGACAGGACACATTTATATTAATACAGATTAAATAAACTGAGCACTATTAACAAATAGACTGGCTTCTATGGAAATTAGATCATTTCACAAAAATACATAATGCAGGGATGTTGGGGGGAGAAATTTACTTATTCCAAGAGTGTGCCTTGCTAACTACTCATAGACATTGAATTTATTTAATCCAGTTGCTGGATAGAGAACTCTCATTAATTAGATAAATTCTACAAAATTTCATATAATTTAGAATATATTCAGCATAAAAGTTATTTGATACTTCATCAATCAACTTTCTTTTAACATATACTTTTAAAATATAAGTCAATGTTGATTATAAGATTATATACATACAAAAATTTCAATTTATCTAAATTCAATGGTTGGATTTATGAAATTATATTATAGAATAAGTTATTAAGTAGTTTGCAAGAATTGCCCCCAGCATAAGTGAAGAAAAATAGTCAAGAAAAATAAACATATAATCAGATGTTATTCAAGAAATGAGGTTACATTATTTTAAGAATAAAGGAAATTGTATATTTCACCAAGACAAAACACCTAAATCAAATCCTTCTTGACCTTAATGTTTGAAGAGAAAAAAATAATCAAATTCCATATCATACTAGATATTACTTAAGAATCTATTTATTCATCAAGTTTATTGAGTATCATCCACTGCATCTACTCAACAGCAAATGGTCAAGAAAAAGAAACACACCTTCAAATGGTATTCATGATATGAGGCTACATTACTTTAAGAATAAAGGAAATTATATATTTGAACAAGACCAAACCCCTAAATCAAGACCTTCTAGCTGACGTTGTGCTATATAATGTCAACTAAACATTGCTTTTTAAAATAAAAATAATTAGAGAAAGGGTGCTAAATAAATCTACAAATTCTTAAGAACATCGGCATCCCATAGGCAAGTAGGCTCAATAAAACATCCTAACTAAGTCAATGAGGAAAAGATGAAATCAGAACATATGTGTTAAAAACATTGATTGTCGGCAGTTTATAGGTATGCAAAATGAAAAAGAACTTGCCTGATGAACAGTCATTTCATCAAGATTAATATGTGTATACGCTCTGTTCTTCGCCAAAGCTGTTATGTCACTGCCAATAAAGAAAGATAGGGTGGAAAAGTTAGATTATACAAACCATGCAAAGAACGAATGCTAGGAGAAGTACTTGAACCATAGACTGAGAGATAGTATATTAAACTAGGCATCATGACGTGTAACAATAATAAGGATATAGAACACAACAGACCTCCGACAATATATATCCAGTAACGAGTCATTATCATCAACTATAGGTATTGAGCTAACTTGGGCTGCAAAAGCAAAGGGCGAGAATTAATGTAACTAAAATTGAGCTTTTGCTCAAAGAAAATGTTTCGTTTACATTTTAATGCTTGCATAAAAATGATATCACCCCAAAAAGTTCACGTTTTCTGTTGATGATTAGTCATACATCAAAATTTGTCTCATAGCGGGAGACAATGCCCTCTATCACCAGCCTAATACCTCAAAAGTATAATAGGATACCAATATCTTCATTCTTTCTCTCTGTTGCTTTTCTTTTTGATACACTATGTTCAAGGTCAGACAAAAAGTTCACACCTTGAACTAATAAATTTAGTGCTGAAGCAAGAGATGCAGTCGGTCTCAACATTGCTAGAGGCCGCCGATTTGATTCCCCGATTTTGGGTACCCACGTGCCCACAGGTATTGCACAGATTGGAAATTGAAGTGCAGGCAAGGAACTAGAGCAGTGCCTAAAATACCTACAAATGCCTGAAAAATCAATTTGGTAAGGATCATACCTAATTATATTGCTAAAGAAATCTTTCAACAAAGCTTACATTTAAGTATTCCTGAAAGTGAAGCAAGGTGTAATAACTGTGGAAATGAAGCATGTTCAGAAGAAGAATGGATAACCGGAACAGTTGAAACATCCTTTTGGAGGATTTTCACGGCAATATCTTTCAGATTGTCATATGGCCCTGACTGCACCATAATAGAATAATACATAAGAATGTCAAACATATTGAACTAATAGAACTACAGTAACTATAAATGGTGCAATACAATCGACAAGTGCCTTTAATTAAAATACAATGATAATCACTAAAACCACTCAAGTGTTTCATGATTGGAAACACATACAAGCCTAGGCCAAAACATGTTTTTAGGAAGGTTACTCCATCCCTAGAATATTTAAACTCAACATCCTTGGCTTATGTTCCATTCCATGCAAACACACTACCTAGATGTCGACAAAAACTAGAAAAAGGAAATAAGATATTTAACTCAGACAGGGTTTACGGAAGTTCTGATCACAAGGGTTTCAGTCACTGGGTTCACGGTCATCAGAAGGTGGTAGAAGGTAAAATGAGTCACAATAGATAGGCCCAGGAGAGTGCGAAGAGCCAAGACAGATACTAAAAGTCCTATTTGAAACTCTATAAAAAGTGTTTTGTAAAAGCAGTCCATTTCTGCCATGATTGCTATATACCACTATGTTGCCAGGGCAATGGGAACCACAAAGAAAAAAATAATAGAAAGCAACACAAAGCAGGAGGCAAATGGTGGTGAGTATAAAATGTGCCCCACTATTCCATTATGATGGTGCCATAACCATCATTTATCAACTATGTTATCGGTTTGTTTTAATTTACTTAGGCTTATCACAAACACTTATATTAACTTCATCAGCCTTTTACTCAGATAGAATTAGCGACAAAAAAAAACAGCAGTAAATAACTCAAGCTGTTCTTTACACACCATGATCTTTGTCTATACAGGTGAAAACACAGCCGTTATTGCACCTATATCTCCACATTTTTTTATGATAATAAAAAACAATGAATACAATTAAAAAAATTTAATTATTATAATAAGTATCAAAGTGAAAACAATCATTGTGAGTAGTTTCTTACAAATTATAGAAACAAAAAGGTTGGTTAATGAAGATAAGAGTAACATGGTAAGACTATACAAAGGATGAAAAGGGTAAAAACATGTGTACACAAAAAAACAGTTATTGCAACTCATCCTTATTATTAACTGTCACAGATTTTACAAAAACATAATAAGCAATAAAAATTGAGATTATGCATAGTATGACCATAAAAAACATACATGGATAAAACGTCTGGGAAACACAGCTCCATGTCCATTGTTCTGCCTATTTAAATAAGACTTTCCTTCTTTCCAAGCTGATATGGAATGTGTTTCAAGCTCCTCCTCCGTCAGATTAGACCCATGATTCCCCAGCTGAAATAGGAAATTAAAAGTTTCAACAAGCTATGCAAACGTGTACACAAAGACAAACTTAAGGGTATCTGTGAAAAAATTTAAGATAATAAGTGATGCACAATAGTTGCAAAAGAACCAAAGCTATATTCCACTGATTATCAATATGAAGAGTAATAAGTTATCAAACAATTATTTCTTCTTACTAATAATGCTGGAAAATGAAAAATCATTACATTGAAGCATTAAGTGTGTGTTTGAAAAAATTTTAATACCATGGATAAGACCTTCTCCTTCCACGTTTAACATAAAAGATATAAATAAGCTACCAGTATCAAGTTTATTAGACATGGATTCCCCTGACAAGAAAACGTAAAAAAAAATGCTAGAGGTAACTCTTTCTTCCCATGATATATATGGAATTACAGTGGATATCACGATGATACAAATGGAATTAATGTAGAAGCTCAATACTGTTATAGCCCCTCACATGAACAGTACAAATCTTATGATTTAGTTCATTTGAAGATAAGATTGAGATACATATTTTCTTTTCAGATGAAGATCTGCATACAGATTCCTTTTTATGTAAAGGGTCATGAATAAACAAGTAGTAAAGGTTGTATCTTGTGTCCTTTGTATAACTCAAAGGATAAACAATGTATATTGAAGCAACAAAGACAAAGTAATCTCAAAACCACACGATTCAAATGAGCAGTTTAACCATACTTCAAAATTTTGAAATTGATTCTCATTGATTATTTCGGGAACACAGATCAGATTATACTGCCAAAACAAATGCCAATATCAACATCTTTAAGAGTTAAAAACTTATTCACTGATTACTATCGTTGTGCATATAAAATGTTAAAAACTAATTCAATTTTTGGAGTAGAAGTTTACACACAAATTCATCTTTTTCATAACCAACATGAAATAATTTTAAAAGTAAATAGTTATAGCAACAAGCCAGAGCTGGTTATGCAAATATGCAGAATAAATCAATTCATATATACACATCCAGTGGCTCAACACATTACTACCATTCCTACATTTTAGTAATTTGGTCCTGCCACTAACTGATGACCAAGTGTCAAAACTGAACATATGTCACTGGCAAGAAGTTTATTGCACAAGCCACATATTCAGTCATACAAGTAGACTGTTTGATTGGAAAGGAAGAAACTACCAAAGCCTTCAAGAATAAAAATAAATGTTTCATTGGAAAGCAAAGCCTTTAATAATAAAAATACATGTTTTTCACTAATTTTTCTTGTTTGCCTTTTCCTTTTGATACCAGGTTTTGTAACTTGTCATAACAAGTAGATATATAATAGCCTTTCTTCACAGCATCGCCAAACATCACATAAAAGATTGCAGCATTTAAAAAAAAAAAAAAAAAATAGCAAAAACAAAAAAATAATGATCCTAAACATGTGATAGCTCTAATTAAGTTAAAATAAAATATATAAGAAATACCTCTCTTAAAATTAAAATAAAATCCAAAGCACTTAGAACACCAACAAATTGCCCCTTGCAGAAGTCCCAAAGAGGAGCCATGAAAATTCCCTGTAAGTAATCCAGATCAGAAAAATTGCATATGCAAATTTCTATCAGCAATGCACACTAAACCTAAAAAAACAAATACATATGAAGGAATGGGGAAAAGACTTGAAATTAATGCCAAAGCATAGATTCTAAAATAACTGGTCAAATTCCATAGAATAGTTCAAAATGCATGAGTTCATTCTCACCTATTTATCCGTGTAAAGGTATGTAAATGACACACATTTAGCAAAATTACTCAATATAGGCTAAAAGGGGGCCCTATTATCAATTCATCTGAAAAATATAAATAGTTACCTGCTCATGCAGTATATGAAATGCCTGTTTCACTGGTAGATCAACGTCCAAAGCAACAACCTGTGGTCACAAGTCACTAAATTGGTAACTTCATAATTCAAGTTTGAGGTTTGGAAATTTGATGCAATGTTGTCAATTCATAATGTCCAAAATAAAGGGTCAAGGTAAAAATTTCCAAACCTTGCCTGACTCGGGAAGTAATTCATAAGCAGTGTGGGAAGAAAGAAATGCAGAAATACGCTGACGGGAGATTTGTACATCAGCATCCGATATTCTTGGCAGTACCTCACTACCATCAGTCAACCGGACCTGTTTTTTAAGCGAACAACATAATAAACTCAAGTCTGAAGTCTGAACAATTAACTGTCTGGTGCAAATAAATAAGATACTGGTGCAAATCAGAATACAAAATTCTGTACTTATTTACTGTAACTACAGCGGTTTATAGGCATATAATAGTCTTTGATTTAGAGAAAACAGAAGTTTTTTTATTTATGTATAAATAATGTTGTCTCCATCTCCTCCTCTTTCACATATACAATTTCAAACATGAGCAGAAATCGTAATATAAGAGGAAACAGAAGAACATGGGCAACAAGATATTGTATGTTACCAGGTTTACTTACATGGAAATTTTCATGAAATTAGATAAAATCGTCCTGATTCCTCCTTATTTGTTATAACTCAATAGGCTCAATAGTCTTCTCTCTAATTTCATTCAAGAGAGAAGACTCAATAGGCTTACATAAATTAATATTGCTGGATTAAAGACCTTAACATTAAAATGAGTTGCAAAACATTATATAGAATCCAGTCAGTTCATAGAATTGAGTATTGATTGATCCTGTGTTTTGAATTTCCATTTCCAAGTACAACATAGCCACAATACATAAAGCAGTCCAGTAAATAAAAACAAACATAAATGTCAGGGTATGACTAACTCTCACCACTCGGCGAAAAGCCTCATTATCCACATCCATGCTATTTCCAGGTGCAACATCTGGATTCAAAACAGGTATGTAGTTGGGATCAGTAGCCAAGAAGACAGTGTTGACCATCCCATATTCTCCTGGTACGTAAGGTTGATGTTCATCGTGCCGCCATTCTCCATCAACAAAAAACTTGTACTGCATTCAAGTAATTTCATAATAAGTATCCAACAACCATGAATTATGGTCAAACATTTTCTAAAAATAACATCTTTTAAACCCATCAGTGCTTATCATAATCATCTACTGGAAATGCCAAATTTGAGCCACACATCACACCTCAAACTCAGATAACAATATTGGCAATAACATTCAAAGAAAATTAAATAACTATTATGAAACGGGAACTAGCATTCTAAACCTTTGCAAAAAACCTCAAGCGCCGTGTCCTATTACACTTGCATGAATTTTATAAATTGTACAGTCAGTGATATACCCTCACAAGCGAAAGGAAAGTTTTGCTACCAAGACATCTCTTTACTTAATTGTCAATACAAATTATCAAATCCACAAAACATCAAACGCAACACACGCACCATTAACTGGTAACACAACCATAAACTGACCTGATGGTAACCGGGTGGCAAATTATAAATAACTTGAAACACGGTTGGACAACCTTCCACTGGCGACATCGGTAGAAGCTCAGACCACCTTTCAGATAAAATTTAAAATGAAAGGAGAGATAAGCAAAACTAAACCAAAACATTCTAAGCAAAAAATTAAAATGCCCATGCAACAATCAACAAAATATGCACCGTGTGAAAGAACCGCAGAGAAACACACTCCTTCCTCCATATGGCCACACAAAACGCATGGGAATTAGAACTGGCCCTGCTACACCACCCGCATCCCTTCCAGAATCCATGCTCGGACTGAATATTCGACCTCGAATTGAATGCTACTTTGAGAATACCCACTTCATCGCAGCTTCTCCAGCTCTCACGTTGCAAATTCGAGTGAATGCCGAGCCAATTCAATGTACTAGGATGCCCAATATAGAAAGAACAAAAAAATCCACCCCAAATCAAAAAAACCAGCGGGAGAACAAAAATAAAGCTCAGATTTTGATGCTTGATTCGACGGGAAGATCAAAAGGGGAAAGTGCCCATTTCTCTCTGCAACAGAACCAACGAAGAAACTGAAGCGGGTACCGAAATAAAAACACTCCCAATTAAATTTGCACGCAACAAACCATTGACTACCACGCACAAAACCCTAACCCTAAATTGGAAAAACCTACCAAATTCAACCTGGGAGAGCCGCGAATTAGAAAAAAAAAAAATCTGAGAAAACCAAAGCAGAGAGAATCTCAGAGGGAAACACAGAAAAACTTCGAAACCCTATTGAAACATTAGAAGAAACCAGTTGAGAAAACCGAGAGATTTATCCCCGAAGGGGAAAACAAAAAATAACAAAAAAATAAAATAGAAAATTAAATTAAAAAATAGAATAGGGTCAATGATTATTATTATTATGAAGTCTGGAATTTGTACAGGAAAATTATGCGATTGAATTTCTGAAATTGGAAAATAGAATAATAAAAGTGGCAGTTAAACTGTGAAAGGTGTCACATAGGAAGTGCACGTGCGGTTCTGATATTAGATTTTGATTTGATGAAACTATTTATTTATTTATTCATTTCATGCAAATAAGATTTTCGGATTGAAAAGAAGAAGTTTTTCTTATTTGTTTTTTTGCCTGTCTTTCTATTACACCTTTGATAAGTGTTTGTGAAATAGTCACGATCATTTTAGAATAAAATAGCATTTTTTTTCCATTACTATAAAGAAATGTTTATGTTTGTTTGGTAAAAGGAAAGAGAGGAAAAATAATTATCGCATATTTAAGTTGGTGTGAGAAATAGAAAAAAAAAATCACTTTTTACATTTTTTTTCTTCATGCTTATTATTTTTTAACTTTCTTGTATCACTTATTTTAAAATTTGTATCCAGTCTTTCTCTCCTCTCACTATATAGATCATAAGAAAAAGGATTTATGATTAACTTCATTGTGAGTATGAAAAACTAATCTACATTAAATATTTAGTTTATATATATTTGAAGTTTATGTAAATATTTTTCTGTCATATTGTACTTTGCTATTTCTAAATCTCAAACATATTTTATTGTTCCTTTTTAATCTTTACAGTTGAATATAATTATTTTAGTGCTAAAAATAAAAAGTAATAATTAAGATAATAAATATTTTTAAAAATTAAAATTAATTATATTATTTAAAGTACTTAATTAAGTTAAATAGTTTATTTACCATTTATTATAAATAATAATAAATACACATGGCTTAGTTTTTATTTTTATTTTATTTTTAAGTGTGATGTTGTTTTCGTAAATAATCATTACTTTTTTATCATATAATATTATTTGAAAAATTAATCGCATATGAAAGGATGATTCATAATAACAAAATTATTCAATATATTATAAAAGAAAAAACTATAATTTTTAATATTTTAATTACATAGGATAGAAAAAGAAGTATGTTTTATATTATATGTAACCTTCTAAATATAATTATTATTTCTAAAAAATACATTTATTGAATTATATTTTATGATTTTGTTACACTAGGACAAAATTGTGTGTTTATGAGAGAATGATGATATTCGATTTCGATTTTTTTTTCCCTTTAATTCTGGCCATGTTAACAAAAGCAAGGATGGAGGTTATTTTTTGTTCCCAATGAATTTGTTCTAGTTTTGAATGTTAAATATTACTGAAGAGGGAATTAGATGAATGTTCTTGATTAACATAATTTACCATTTACTTAGTCAAGTATTTGAAAAAAAATTAATAGATATAGTCCTCCCAATCTGATTGATTTAATTTTTATTTTGACATGTTAAACTATTTTTGAGACTAACATTTGAGTTGTTTATACCGTTTAACACCTTATACTTTAAATGTTAATTCTGGAACACAATTTAACGTAAAAAAAAAAACTATTATTATTTTGAGTTTAATCTCTCCTTCGAGGTTTAATCTTATTATCTTCTCGTAATAATTCATAAATTGAGTACTCAATGTCCATCCAAGTTACAATATAAATATAGCTATCACACTCTATCGACACACAAAATTATATTACACAATTAAAGAAACAAAATAACACTACAGTGTGGCAATCACCTGCACAATTAATAAACCCTTCATCTTCAATTTCAAATTATCCAACCTAAACATGCCCTCAAGTCTACATTTGCTTACGTCTGCATTTTTATATTGAGAGTTTAATGCAAACTTAATTCGGATGCAGACTTATAAAATTTTAAGAGTCATATTACAATATAAAATATTAGGTGTCATATAATTACAATATGAAATATTATCAATATTACCAATGTTGAGAATTTGCAGGAATTGTAAAAATATGAAAGATATATGATATATATAAAAGATATGTTATAGGAGAAACTTGTCATATATATCAAAAAGAAAATATATGAATAAAATAAAATAACAAGTTTCTCCTATAACATATCTTTTATATATATCATATATCTTTCATATTTTTACAATCCCTGCAAATTCTCAACATTGATAATATTGGTAATATTTCATATTGTAATTATATGACACCTAATATTTTATATTGTAATATGACTCTTAAAATTTTATAAGTCTGCATCCGAATTAAGTTCGCATTAAACTCTCAATATAAAAATTGAGACGGAAGCAAATGTAGACTTGAGCGCATGTTTAGGTTGGATAATTTGAAATTGAAGATGAAGGGTTTATTAATTGTGCAGGTGATTGCCACACTGTAGTGTTATTTTATTTCTTTAATTGTGTAATATAATTTTGTGTGTCGATAAAGTGTGATAGCTATATTGTAACTTGGATGGACATTGAGTACTCAATTTATGAATTATTACGAGAACATAATAAGATTAAACATCGAAGGAGAGATTAAACTCAAAATAATATTAGTTTTTTTATGTTAAATTGTGTTCCGGAACTAACATTTAAAGTATAAAGTGTCAAACGGTATAAACAACTCAAATGTTAGTCTCAAAAATAGTTTAACATGTCAAAATAAACATTAAATCAATCAGATTGGGAGGACTATATCTATTAATTTTTAGAGTTCAATAACCAAATTGTATCAAATTTTGAAATAAATACAAATTCAAATTTTACATCAAAATTTAAGGACTAAAATACATTTTTTCCTATAAACTATAATTAAAAGCCTACAAGAGATTTAGTATCAACATGAACTATATGCTTCACAAACATCAAAAGAAAAGAAGTATGCTAAAACTTGTTTAATGACACTTGCTCTAGTGATTTTTATACATGTATCTCTTACTCTTTCTGGAATTGAATGTTTTTTTGTTCTTAATTAATTATGAAAGTAATTTAGTGATATAAAATATTTTGATGTTGGTGACTTAATGTATTCTTGTTGATTATATTTATGTAATAAATTCATAATTATTGACTTCAAAAATAAAGGAAAAATATGAGAAGTGGTCTTTATGATTAGATTAGATTAAAGTCGTTTTAATACATTAAATTGTTAAATTTTAATATGTTGATTTGTTATGTTTTTAATACATAAATGATGAGAAAAATCACGGATTATAACTTAAAAAATTATAAGGAAATATCTAAAATTGACTCTTAAAATATATTTGATTAAATCCGGAGTCCATATATTAAAATGCTTGGAATAAATTTTAATATGTTAATGGTTGGAACATGAATTTTAATATTAGACTATTTGTGAAATATGTAAGGAATCGATATTTGATATTTTTTTTAAACCTTTTAAGTAAGGGCTTATTACAGAAAGTGCATTAGATGGAAGCATAAAACACTAAAAAGAAGATATTTTGAATATTTAAATAAGATCATGTTAAGTATGATTATGAACTTGAATATCTCATTTGTGTTTAAACCTAAAAATTCATCAATTAGTTGCATTGACAGAATAATGTAGTAAAAAGAAGAAAAAAAACAAAGCATGAATATTATTTATATATTATTCATTTAGTTTTATTTATTAATATTTATTCAAACATTGTTTATCAAATAAATTATAATACATACCCAACTATTAAGTAAATGTATAGTCAATAGAAATTAAGTAAGGATTAAGTGTTATTGAAAAAAATATATATACACTTATCAATTAAAAATCTATTTATCCAAAAAATTTGTAAGTTTCTGGTCTTATAATTTGAAATCATGACACTATTTTTTATTGTTTTGTATATTTTTCATATCAATGTTTATAAAATGTGAATATTGTATATTATTATCATCAAATACAATTTGTATCGTAAACAATACTTTAATAGACTCCTTTCTTTTTTATCTTAAAATAGAAATTTTTTGAACAAAAGCAAAAAAACATAAACTAAAATTACAACAACCATATATATATATATATATATATATATATATATATATATATATATATATATATATATATATATATATATAAAAAAAAC
>Ga0214542_1005480_pt1 | contig 24060 bp, 15 predicted proteins | sample CNSS1metaG_FD_160096 | JGI IMG/M metagenome (GOLD analysis project Ga0214542, IMG submission 160096) | Root nodule microbial communities from cowpea collected in UCLA plant growth center, Los Angeles, California, USA - CNSS1 | ecosystem: Host-associated > Plants > Roots > Nodule | place: USA...
TTTCACCTGCAACAGATGCAAAGACATACCGCAAGCAACAATCCCACCGTATCATACATCCAAATCAACAGGTAAACACAAAAGAGAATCACCAAGCACACAAAACAGCATACTCGCACCAAACAAACAGAGGATTCTAGCTTCCTGTACCTGGAATAAGCTAGCAAACGACCCAACACGCCCCCAACACCGAACGCACGAGCACAACAGCTCAAGGAGCGAATGAAAGAACTGAAAAGATAGCGAAACAGAAGCACGATATGGGTTACTTGGAACCCTAGCTGTGAAAGGAACGAAAAAGGAACAATGGAGACGAGAATGGCTAGCATAGTACTTACATGGAGTAGGAGACAACTTCGAACTAGCTCGACGACGGCAAGTGCCTAACCCTAGCAGAACGTACTTTTGGCGCACTAAGGAAGGTGACGGCTACGATTCTGAAAGAGTGAAAGTGAGTGTGGGATTAGGGCAACATAGTAGGATCTTATATGTTGGGCCAGCCCTTAGGCCCACTTAGAAGGGCAGCCCACTAACGTTAGGGCAGAAATAAAAAGGGGGCCTTACACCTTGTCAAAAAATATAGGCCAAACTAGCTACGCAAACAAGTGGGGCACATTGAACAAATATGTGGAAAGTTGTTTGTAACTTTTTGTACAATTTTTCAAATTTTACTCATCAATCTTTTATTTTTATAATCAAAAGGATGTATTTTTTATGTACCACAAATTTGATTACAAGTCCCAAAAATCAATATTTAATTTTTCCACTAGGTGGCTGCCTTGAAAAAAATTATAGGCCAAACTAGATAGAGAAACAAGTGGGGGGCATTGGAGAAATATGTGGAAAATTGCTTGTAACTTTTTGTACAATTTTTCAAATTTTGATAATCAATCTTTTTTTTATGCTGCAAAGTGTTGTGTTTTTTATGTACCACAAATTTGATTACAAGTCAAAAAAATCACCCCTTAATTTTTGCACTAGGTGGCTGCCTTGAAAAAAAAATATAGGCCAAACGAGATAGGCAAACAAGTGGAGCACATTGAACAAATATGTAGTGAGTTGCTTGTAACTTTTTGTACAATTTTCAAATTTTACTAATCAATCTTTCTTTTATTTTTATAATCCCAAACGCTGTATTTCTTATGTAACAAAAATTTGATTACAAGTCACAAAAATTAATCATTAATTTTTGCACTAGGTGACTGCCTTGACATAAAATATAGGCCAAACTACATAGGTAAACAAGTGGGGGACATTGAAAAAATATGTGGAAAGTTGCTTGTAACTTTTTGTACAATTTTTCAAATTTTACTAATCAATCTTTTTTTATACTCCAAAAAGTTGTATTTCTTATATACCACAAATTTAATTACAAGTCACAAAATTCAATCCTTAATTTTTGCACTAGGTGGCTACCTTAAAAACAAAAAGGTCAAACTAGATAGACAAACAAGTGGGGGACATTGGAGAAATATGTGGAAAGTTGCTTGTAACTTTTTGTACAATTTTTCAAATTTTACTAATCAATATTTTTTTGTGTACTCCATAGGTTGTATTATGTACCACAAATTTAATTACAAGTCACAAAAATCAATCCTTAATTTTTGCACTAGGTGGCTGCCTTAAAAAAAATATAGGCCAAACTAGATAGACAAACAAGTGGAACTCAAAAAAATCACCCCTTAATTTTTGCACTAGGTGGCTGCCTTGAAAAAAAAATATAGGTTAAACTAGATAGGTAACAGTGAACAATTATGTGGAAAACTCCTTGTTATTTTGCGTACAATTTTTTAAATTTTACTCATCAATCTTTTTTTATCGGACATCGAATAAATATGTTACTTTACCTAAAATTTTTTATATTTTACTAATCAATCCTTTTTTTTATCAACCAAAGGGATTTACTTCGAGTAAAACAAAATATAAATTTTGACTTTGATAATAATTAAGAGAAGAGAAAAATGAAAAAAAAACATAGAGTATAGATACATATTTTTATTTTTACTTTCTATCTTAGTTTAACTATTAATTTTTTTCTTTTTTTATTTCTATTTCTATACGTATACTTTGTTATTTTATTTATTTTCATCTTATTTATTTATTTTCTATTTTATTTATTTTATTTTTGTTTTATTTTATATATTTTTAATTTTTACCTTATTTTATTTTCCTTGGATTTAACATATTTTACTGCACTTTTATTTTATTTTATTTTAGCTTTTTATCTTTTTTATTTAGTTGTTTATTTTAAAAAGAAAAATGATGAAAAAAAAAGAGTTTAATGAATGGTTCAAAGAGTTTAAAAGTGGGCAAGGTGCCTGCACCGCCATCATGCCTTCTGCATTAGCCGTTCTACCATTCTTTTATTTGGGTGACAATTAACCCTCTGCAGTCTAGGTTGCAGTTAGTTGGTATACGAAAATAGAAACTGCTTCATAGGACGGCCGAGGTACAGGGAGTAATAGAAGGACGGGCAACCTTCCTTTGGCTAGAGGGCTTATGTTCACATGGCTCGAGGATTCAAAAAGAAGAGAGGCAGCGAACTCGCGAAGGAGAAAGGGAGAGAGCCAATTTGAAAGGAGGCAACCTCCAAGTACATAAAGGAACAGAAAACGGGAGGATAGCACTTGGAAGACAAAAAAGGAGGAAAAGCAAGCGAGCCAAGGGGAAAAAGGACCAGTTGAGACGTGAAGCCACCAACTAACAGGTAAGTGCTACTTGAATGTTTGAGGTGAACCTGATGCTGTTGTTGTGTTGTGCTTGAGAATGAATACAATGTAGACGTATATTGAGCTTGCGTGTCATTCATTTGATTCATTGAATCTGCTTTGTACATTACTACATTACTACTGTTTGAATCCTCCATTATCCCATCGATTATGTCCTCACACCACTCTATTCTCCTCCGTCTCCGCTTGTACACGCATGACCCCAAACCAGTTTCATCCACCACTTCACCGTGATCAACCAAATCCCAACCATTAGTTTCCATCATCGCCAACCATCAGTTTCAGCTGCATTATCCTTTCCTTCTTCATATTCAACCTTCATCCTCATCCTTCACCTACAAAAAACACAGAAAAATACAGAAACCAACCCAACAAGTATCACCTCCAATCCACCCTTCTACCTACACCATCATTCATTATCCTCCATTGTTAACCACTGCTCCAACGTTTTTTTTACAACACACCAAACCCTCACGTCTCAAAGCCCAGTAATCCAAATTCCAGAATATCAAAACAGAGAAGAAAGCCGCCGGCGGGTCGGAGTTCGAGTGGGCAAATCATCGGCGGTTTCGATCATGGTTGGTCGCGCGACGGTAGGGCTCGATATCGTGGCTCCCAAAACTTGGTGAATCGCGCGAGAAGAAGAAACAAGAGGGAAAAAGGCGATTCGGGGAGCTTGGCATCACCGGCGACACACTCTGGTCATGGCAGCAGCGGCGCTCACGGTGGTGGACACAGGCGCTGCGACAGCGGTGTCTTCAGGAAGAAGTGGCTCCTGTCTCGCGCGCGAGATGAAGAAACAAGGAAAAGAAGCGGCTCAGGTAGCTTGGTTCTCGTCGGCGACATCGCTGATGGTGACTGGCGTCGACGGCGTCGTCCCTCGCCGGTGGTGGAAGCTGCAGTGGCGGCATGAGCGTTGTGGTTGGTGACGACGAGGGAAGGGGCTGCCATGGAGAGATTAAGTTTAATTAGGGTTCTGTTTAAGAAGAAAGAAAGGGGTCTGCCATTTCTTTTTCTTCACACACCCCTACCCATACTGCATGCACCTGCATTTTGATGTTTTAGGGTTTGTTTATAACTACTTCGCGCACCTCCATTTATGACGATCCCGCACCCCCGCTTTGTTTTTTGTCTGTTGGGCTTTCGTGCATCATTTACTTCCTCGCGCGCCTCCATCATTGCTAATCTTACACCCTATGTTTTTTGTTGGTGTTGTCTTTTTGGGTCTGATTCTTTTTACTGACTGCACTCCCATCTCCACTAAGTACACCTTATTTACTTCATGAACCTCCCATGTTATTCACACACCCTCATATTTTCGTTTTCCACTTTTATCCCTCTTAAATAATTTCATCCTTTTATTTATTTTATTATATATAAAAACAAAAGGAAAAAAAAACAAATATATTTGAAAATTATCAAAATTGCAAAAAATATATAAAAAATCTAAAAAATTAAAAATGTTCTCTTTCATTTTATTGTGTCTTTGTACGGTCGCTTGCACCGTGTGACACTTATTTTCTAAAAATACTAAAAATAATTTTCATTCTCTTTTAGTGCTTGTCCTGCCGCTCGCGTCGCGTGACACATATTTTCAAGTAATTAAAAAATACAAAAAAAATATAAATTTTCAAAAATATAAAAACATCAACATTTTCAACCAAAAGTCTATTTTAAGAACTACGTGATCCTTACTTCTCCGTTGTAAGATACGTAGGAACAAGGTCAGTCCTTGTCAGGTTCACCTCCAAAAAATCAAATCATTTTCTTAATAGTTTTCCAAATATTTTTTAAAGAACTACGTAACCCTGATTTCTCATTTTTAATGAGAATACGTAGGACCAAGGTCAATCCTTGTCGGGCCCAAAAAACTAAAAATATACTTGTTTCTTTTTAGCATTTTTGTCTTATTATTTTTGGGAAGAATTAACATTTTGAAAATCACATCAACTTTGCATATTCAATTAAAGGTACCGCCTTTGGGCGGGTGTTGCAGAGTGCTAACACCTTCCCTACGCGCAACCGATTCTCGGATCCGAAATCTGGTTTTTCACAGACTTGTCTTATCTTTACGGTTTTCCATAGTTTTCCAGAATAACTATGGTGGCGACTTCAATCTCTTTTCAAATCTCGTTTTCTTTTTTGGTTTGTCGTCCCGTCGCGATTCCGGTTGTGACAATTATAAGTCACAAAATACAACCCTTATTATTTGCATTAGGTGACTGGCTTGAATAAAAAAATAAGACAACCCAAATAGGCAAACAAGTATGGGACATTGAACAAATATGTGGAAAGTTGCTTGTAAGTTTTTGTACAATTTTTCAAATTTTACTATTAAATTTTTTTTTTATAATCCAATGGGATGTATTTCTTAAGTACCACAAATTTGATTACCAGTCAAAAAAATCACCCCTTAATCTTTGCACTAGGTGGCTGCCTTAAAAAAAAAATATAGGCCAAACTACATAGGCAAATAATTGGGACACATTGAACAAAGCTTCGTGTTACTTTGCGTACAATTTCTTAAATTTTACTAATCAATCTTTTTTTTATAATTCAAAGGGATGTACTTCTTATGTACCACAAATTTGATTAAATATACATTTGATCCCTATTTTCGTTTTATGTTCAATTAAGTCCTCATTTTTGTCAAATTGTTGTCAATTTGGTCCTTTTCACTACCGGTGTTTAAATAGTTAACGTTTTTGAGCAGTACATGCCACATGTCAGCTCCTGGTCTTTTTAATTTTTTTTTAAATTTTTTTAATTTTTTTTTAAATTTTTATAAATTTTTATAAATCTTTTTAAATTTCAAAAAAAGTGTCCACGTGTCAAGTCACAATTGTGCCACGTGTCAGTTTCTTGTAGTATTATTTTTTTTTTCAATTTAGTCTCTATATTCGTTATTTTTGTTCAATTCAGTCCCTATATTCGTTATTTTTGTTTAATTTAGTCCCAAATTTGGTTAAAATAAAACCATTTAATTTTTAAAATTGACATTATTATTACTTATTTTTTAAATTTAATTATAAATTATAATATTTAATTATTAATTGAATATAATTTTTAGATTCAATTGTTAAATAAAATATAATTATTTAAATATAATTAAACTATAATTATTAAAATTTTAAAAATATATATTAACATTAGTAAAATTTACATTTAAATTTAAAATATTTAATATTTTTATTGCATTTTAGATATTAAAATCTAAAATATTTTATATGTAAATGTTAATCTTACAAATATTAGTTTATTTTTCTAAAATATTTTGAATATTAAAATATTTGTATATATCAATTTTAAAAATATTTTAGAATATAAATATTAGAAAAAAATTAATAATTATATTCTTATTATATTTTAAATAATTATATTCTATTTAGAAATTAAATATAAGAATTTATTCAATTTATAATTAAATTTAAAAAATAATAAATTTAAAGGTCAATTATAGAAAAGATATTAATATAATTTGTATAAAAGATATTAAATTTAATGTCAATTTGAAAAGGAAAAAATTGATTTATTTTAATAAAAATTGGGACTAAATTGAACAAAAATAACGAATATAGGGACTAAATTGAAAAAAAAAATACTACCACAAACTGACACGTGGCACTAACATTGACACGTGACACAATTGTTACTTGACACGTGGACCATTTTTTTGAAATTAAAAAAATTTAAAAAAATGTAAAAAAAATTTAAAAAAATCAAAAAAAATCAAAAAAACCAGGAGCTGACACGTGGCATGTACTGTTTAAAAACGTTAACTATTTAAACACTGTTAGTGAAAAAGACCAAATTAACCACAATTTGACGAAAATGAGGACCTAATTGAACATAAAACAAAAATAGGGACTAAATTGAATAAAATCAACAAAAATAGGGACCAAATGTATATTTAAGCCTAAAAAAATATAGGCAAAACTAGATAGGCAAACAAGTGGCGGACATCCTGATAAACCCAATTAATAACTTCTTTTACATCAACAACACCGACGCCCTCAACCCGTTCTAAAAAAATAGGATTTCGCGTAATAAGTTTTTGATATTCAGCAATACTTGTTAAAAAATAATCGCAGAAATTATGCATCATTCTCATACCTGTGGCAGCTTCAAATAGATCATATATTAATTCTCTTTCTCTGAAAATATAGAAAAAAGGTGTTTGTGCACCAATATCTGCCATAAAAGGTCCTAGCCATAGTATGTGGAAAGGTTCTTGTAATTTTTTGTACAATTTTTCAAATTTTACTAATCAATCTTTTCTTATAATCTAAAAGGATGTATTTCTAATGTACTACAAATTTGATTACAAGTCACAAAAATCAATCCTTAATTTTTGCACTAGATAACTGCCTTGAACAAAAAATATATGTTAAACTAGATAGACAAACAAGTGGGAGACATTGAACAAATATGTGGAAAACTCCCTACTACTTTGCCTACAATTTTTTAAATTTTACCAATCAATCTTTTTTATCATGCAAAGGAATGTACTTCTTATGTACCACAAATTTAATTATAAGTAAAAAAAAATCAAATCTTATTGTTTTCACTAGGTGGCTGACTTGAATAAAAAATAGATCAAACAAGAGAGGCAAGTTGTTTGTTATTTTACGTAGAATTTTTTAAATTTTACTAATCAATCTTTTTTTCTATTATTCAAAAGATGTATTTCTTATGTAACACAAATTTGATTATAAATCACAAAAATCAACCCTTAACTTTTGTCCCAGGAAACTGCCTTAAAAAAATATAGATCAAACCAGATAAGCAAACAAATAGGACACATTGAACAAATATGTAAAAGTTGCTTGTTACTTTGTGTATAATTTTTAAAATTTTGCTGACAAAATTTTTTTTAATCATCTAAAAGGATACATTTGTTGTGTAACACAAATTTGATTATAAGTCACAAAAATCAACAGTTATTTTGCACTAGGTCATCTTAAAAAAAAAATAGGACAAACCAAATAAACAAATAAGTAGGGCACATCGAATAACTATGTGAAAACTATGAAAATGTAGTTAGTAAATCATTAGGTTTAACGGAAAACTAGTTCAGAAATAACTTGTTTCAAAATATAGTTCACATGATTCAACAAAAAAACTTGTTATAAAAATTCTGTTCCAAAAGTATCTTCTGGAAAATTTATTCAAAAAATATTATTTCAAAATAATATTTCATATAATCTAAAGTGTTCTGAAAATAAATATTCTAGAAACAAATAATCCGGAAGTGAGGTAAAATGGATATTTTGAAAACTATGAAAATGTAGTAATTATCGGGTGCAGGAAAACAAAAGCCTTCAATCTTTCAACTATTGTTTTGGCTCAGACCAAAAACAATGTGTTGGGCCAGCCCACCAAAGCAAAACGTTGTACTCGCAAGGTGTGCGCCGAAGAAAAAAAAAGTGAGAGAGGAGAGTGTGGGATCAATTCTGGAGCTGATTCCATCATTGATATAAAGCAGCTAGCAAGGTAGAAATTGAAGAGGAGGAAGGGAAGAAGAAGAAGAAGAAGACTTAATCTGCAGGAACTGGGAAGAGAAGAGAAGAGAAGTGGAAGAAAGAAATATGAGGGAAGAGGAGGAGAAGACAGTGTTGGAACAAGTGTTCGGGTCTTCATCCGAGGAATCTGATTCCAGTGATGGCTACAGCGACGGCGAAAGCGACCGTGAGTGGGAGTGGGAGTCAATCTCAGAAGTGAAAGGTCTATGGCTGTGTCCCAGATTCCTCTCTCCACGCCACCAATCCCGCATACTCGCATCCATCCAATCCCAAAACTGGTTCCCCTCTCCCTCCATCAACCAGGCCATGCGATTCGGCCTCCAACACCTCCCTTCTTGGGCCCCTCCTCTGGCCCACTCCATTCGCCGATCCATCCGCCTCCAGGCCCATAACCCATCCCCCTTCCCGCCCCACATCCTCCTCAGAGAACCCCTCTTCGACCAGATGATCGCCAACGTCTACCAGCCCGGCGAAGGCATCTGCGCCCACGTCGACCTCCTCCGCTTCGACGACGGCATCGCCATCCTCTCCCTCGAGTCCGACTGCGTCATGCACTTCACCAACGCCTCCCTCTCCGTCCCCGTTCTCCTCACCCCTGGCTCCTTGATTCTCATGTCCGGAGAAGCGCGCTACCATTGGAAACACGAAATTAATCGCTCACCGGAGTTTCAGATATGGCAGGGTCGACAGTTGACTCAATCCAAACGCACCTCTATCACTCTCAGGAAACTCTCTCCCTCCACCCCCTGATTATTTCAATTTCACGGATATTATTATTCGCCATTCAAAAACAATTTCAATTATAATAATATAACAGTACTAATAGTAATCCTATGTTTATTTCTATATCTATTATGCTATTCGGTGTTGCTTGATTTGGTGCCGAAGGCGATGAAATTTACGCTGATATCGTCTGATAAAGACCACCGTCCTGTCACCGGGTTGTACACAAATCCGGCCATCTCCTCCACCTGTGCGTGCAATGCAACAAATGAAGTAGGCGATGACTAAAACCTGGCAAATGAAATTGTTTATGATTTGTGAATTATGAGTTCGTTTAGTGTACGTACATTGATACCGGCCCGTTGCAGGATGAGGACGAGTTCCTCTGGCGTCAGAAAACTGGACCATTGATGAGTGCCTCTCGGAAGCTGCCGAGTTTCGAACGCGAAGTTAGTGTGTCAATTGAATTGAAGCATCAAAGAGTTTTGTAGGAGAGAATAAGCGTGGAAGGAAGTTGAGAATGATATACCCAGCGGAGAATGTATTCTGCGGCAACAATTGCAGTTGCGTAGGCTCTCATAGAACGATTGATTGTCGATATCACAGTGGCGCCATCAGGAACTGTTAGTGCTGCAAGAGATTTGCAGAACTCTGCAGGATTTGCCACGTGCTCAATCACCTGAACAAAATTCGAACCAAATGAACCAACGCCGCTGGAGTAATACTATCAAAGATTTATGCAACAATATGATACACGCATCATCTCTTTATAGCTCAAAAACACATTTATGCACTGCAATATGCAAGCATACAGCCAGAGAGAGAGAGGAAGGGGGAATGAAAGAGTACCTCCAAGGCCATAACGGCATCGAATTTTCTTCCTTCTTCAACTAGTTTCTCTGATCAATAAATTTAAAAAATGTTTGTGTTGTAAAGACATTGCATAATTCACCAAAACAATAGGACAATTATAAACAAACTAGATAATGCAACCTACATTTGTAAAATGCATGCCCTGACGTACACAGAACATTTAATCTTTTACTATCATGATACCTAATTGCAAGCAAAGAAATTAAATGGACACCGCCACTGAAATCTATAATTCTTGTGATGTAGAGAAGATGAAGAAATAAGTACGTGTAACAACTCTTTTAGTAGTAAGTCCAAGCTGACACCTTGTTTGATGAGAAACGTCAAGGGATGGATATAAAACTTTCTTCAATAAAAGATACTAGTGGGAAGGAATAAATGAGACCAAAGGGAAAAAAATGATTTTTCTAAAGACAAAGATGCATTAGAAGTTAAAATAAATAATGGTTACTTTCTGCAAGCTGCAAGAATAACAACAAATGAAGAAGCCCAATTACAAAAGCCAGTAGGAAGTGCAAATATTTAAGCTTTTTATGCTAATGCATCATATCCAACAAAGATCTGCAATCCATGGATGTAAAAGACTTGAAGGATGCACTTCATGGATGTAAGACATAAGTATACAAGAATGCTTCAAGGTTTGCATATGTACCGGCCGTTGTGCAACAAAATTCAATAGTTGAAGTTACTGGATCCAAACCCTGATTACAGGAAATAATAAGTTGTCTAGCTAATAGTGAAGAATCTGAAGATGTAAAGTTAGCAACTGCTTCCACCAATTAACAATAACCTAATCAACATGGAGGAAAGTACTGACAAATCTCAAGTTGGAGATAACCATTGCAAAATATCAATTGGCCAGTTACAGAATATACATACAGCATGAAGTTGAGCAATCTTGATATTCTTCTCAACAGCATCAACACCCGTCACAGTAGCTCCCAGTCGAGCTAGTGGCTGACGAACAAAAGAGAAACAAAGCTATAAATCATAAAACAACCATAAAAAAACAGCATAAAATTTGCAATGAAAAACAACTAACAATCTTAAAAAATATATATAGTCATCTCTGAGGTCTGAACTGATTAAACCAATATTGGTTTATCGTAGGCCAGGAGACAAAAAAAGGTCTTTTTCCACACATCACAAGAAATAGGAGAATAGATATACCTCAGAAAGAATTCCACCTCCACAACCAACATCAACAATTTTAAGTCCTTCAAGAGGTTTAGCACTATAAGGGTCCTTCCTGAAAAGGGAAAACTAGCTATCATTAGAATAGAAGTCCCAAGAGACAAAATTAAAATACTAACCTATTAACTAATAACTTTCTTCTTTCGTTTCTCTTGTTGTTTCTTCTAGGTATGTGTAAAAAACCAATTCAGTTAACACTTTTTTACTAACAATACTTCATTTCAGTCATCTTCTTACACGTCCTCGTGAGATTATATCTAATTCGGGGAATACTAAACCAAATCCCTACTATGTATGTGTGGCAAACGCTGAGTGCTACTAATGGATTAATAAGTTTAACAGCTGCAAGAATGGCACTGTTATAATAATAATTCATAAAGTTAATAGATTATAAAAGTTGTTTGGAATCAATTAGAACATAGTACAGATCGTTAAGCAAAGTAGCTTCAACAATAAACACCCCAAACCCAAAAAATGGACCAAAAAAGAACTAAAAGAAAGATAAGACTTACTTAAAATGACGACATAATGCAGAACGGATAAAAGCAAGTCTCGTAGGATTCATCAAATGCAATGGCTTAAAGGGACCTTCAGAATCCCACCTATTAACATCAAAGAAAGAGCAAAAACATGTCATCCATATTCCCAAAATTAACACACATACAGCGAAAAATTATGCACGCGGTAGCAGCAACGTCAATATATATTAAACAAATTCACCCGTTGAAAAAAAAAATTGTACAATTCAGTTTCGTGTTGCGTCTGTAACCATAAATTCATTGAACAAATTCTCTCTTTCTGCTTGAAAGCTCACCAGGAATCAGCAATTGCAGCGAACTTGGCGAGTTCATAATCCTTCAAGGACGAAAGAGGCGAAGATTGTTGATTAGGTTGTGGTTGCGGGATTGAAGAAGCAGCTTCGGAGAAAGACCTGGCAGAATTGAGGAGAGGTTGAAAACGGTGATGGAGAATGCGGTGGACAGAGATGCGAGTCGAGTTTCGGAGATGGTTAGCAGCCATGGCCATTGTAATGGTTCTGCGCTCAAAATCTTCGTCTCTTTCCTGAACCCTTCAGCTGGATAGATCCATGGCTGTGGACTTGTCGGGGCTCCTGTCTTGACCCGATTGTGAAAATCGGGTTACTGTTATATTAATTTTTAAATTATTGACTTAATTAAATTTTTAATCTCATGATATAATGTGTTTTTTTAGTTCTTATTTTAGTTTTCTACTTAGTTTTCGTCATTTATTTATTTTTTTGTTAAACATAATGATAATATTATTACATACAAATATTACGTGAGTAAAATTATCAACTCACTCAACTAATGTGTCATTATTAAAACAACTTCACATTATACTAAAAGTTATAATTATTATCATTTTCTGTTTTCTTGAAAAATATAGAAACAAGTTTCATCTCATTCCTTCCTGTATATATAATTCATGAGAAAATGTTAAATATGCAATTTAGCAATGATCGAGAGATATTTTGACCAAAAATTTATAACAATAAAAGGGATTCCTTTTTTTATCCATATTTTATAATACCCGTTTTACTTTTAGTTATTTTAAAAATTAATTATTTTATAAATAATTTACTTTTAATCATTTTTTATAAATCTCTTTTGTCTTAAATCATCATTTAAATTTTATTTTTACATATCTTATTTTTTTATAATTTTATATTTAACAACTATTTTAAAAATTATATATTTATTATTGATCTTAACTTTCTTGAAAATTAAAAAATGCGAATACACAGGCGCGATGTGTGTTCGCTAGTTATAGTAAAGAATATAAGGCTTAAGTTTAAAATTTAAGAAAGATAAAAGTCAAAGAAAAGTATAGGCAGCAATTTTGTTAATTTTAAATTAATTTAAATGTGTTCAGCTTACAATATATTTTAATAGTGTATTATAATTTTAAACTTTAATAATGTATTATAATTCTCATATCTTTATAATATCGAGATTAATACCCGTTTTACCCTTAGTTATTTTAAAAATTAATTATTTTATAAATAATTTACTTTTAATCATTTTTCTACAAATCTCTTTTGTCTTAAATCATCATTTAAATTGTCTTTTTACATATCTTATTTTTTTATAATTTTATATTTAACAACTATTTTAAAAATTATATATTTATTATTGATCTTAACTTTCTTGAAAATTCGCGCCTGTGTGTTCGCTAGTTATAATAAAAAATATAAGGCTTAAGTTTAAAATTTAAGAAAGATAAAAGTCAAAGAAAAGTATAGGCAGCGATTTTGTTAATTTTAAATTAATTTAAATGTGTTCAGCTTATAATATATTTTAATAGTGTATTATAATTTTAAACTTTAATAATGTATTATAATTCTCATATCTTTATAATATCGAGTTTAATACCCGTTTTACCCTTAGTTATTTTAAAAATTAATTATTTTATAAATAATTTACTTTTAATCATTTTTCTACAAATCTCTTTTATCTTAAATCATCATTTAAATTTTCTTTTTACATATCTTATTTTTTTATAATTTTATATTTAACAACTATTTTGAAAATTATATATTTATTATTGATCTTAACTTTTTTGAAAATTAAAAAATGCCTGTGTGTTCGCTAGTCATAGTAAAGAATTTAAGGCTTAAGTTTAAAATTTAAGAAAGATAAAAGTCAAAGAAAAGTATAGACAGCGATTTTGTTAGTTTTAAATTAATTTAAATGTGTTCAGCTTACGATATATTTTAATAGTGTATTATAATTTTAAACTTTAATAATGTATTATAATTCTCATATCTTTATAATATCGAGATTAATTTAAAATATATTTTTATTGCAATCAATAAAATAAATATTTAATTACTCATTTCATCATGTTTCTTTCAAAAATATCAAGTTAATTTTTTAGTTTTTTTTAACTTTAATTTGATATTAATTTGTAAAAAAATGATGCAATTTAGTCATGATTTTTGAAAATTTTATACAATTTAATTCTTCAATTTTTTGAAAGAGATCAACAAATTTTCATCAAAATTTATATTATGATTATATTAATTACACTAATAAAACAAATCATCTTTATTAACAATTTTAATTTTTGATGAAAAATCATTTATTTGTTTCAAGAAATTTAATGAAAATGACTAAATTGCATCAATTTTTCACAAATCAAAACCAAATTAATTTGATTTTTTTAAAATTGAAAAAAAAAACTAAAGAACCAACTTGACATTTTCAACGAAAACAAAGACTAAATAAGTAATTAAACCTAAAATAAAATATTGGTTAATATTATACACCCACACTTCCAATAACATTTTATTATAATTTTGTTTAGAAATTTAAATGTATTAATTCTCGAGTATTGTTTCAAAAGTACGTAATTACGTTTACTCAAATTTTTTCCTAATAATATATTTCTTAAACACTTACATTAATAAAATATTTTTCTCTTTTTCATGTTAGAATTTTTTTTAATAACGTAATTTTAATTTTATTTATTCAAATAATATATTGTATCAAATAATTAACTGAATGACACATTTTTATGTAATAATTTACCACGTCATTCATTCATGACCATGTGAGATAAGTGGAGAAGTCTTCACTTAAACCTTATGCTCAAGATAAAACTCACACACAAATACACACATGCACAATGCACAAATACATGAGAGAAAATTCTTCAATAATGACTCTAAATATATATTCCAATACATAAGGGCAACCCTTTATTTATAGACCAGATGTTACATGATTAAAGAAACTAAACCAAGTTTACATGTCTAAATATTAGTCATTAATCATGGACACGTAATACAATGAAATTCAAGTGAAGAACGCTCTTTTAACTGTACCTTGTAATTCACGCATACGAAAGGTAAAAGTCATGTAACGTCCTTGTTGGGTGCCACATTTTAGACTATTAATTATCTTTTACCTTTGGAGCCCTTTGATTTTTTTAGTTCCTTTTTTTCTCCTTCCACCTTCTTCTTCTATCTCTCATCACCTTCCTTTACCTTCCACCACCACCTACAAAAAACCATCAATTTCATCCTCCTAAATGCCACATAAACTTTAAACACCTCATGCACATTCCGAACAAACCCAAATTTCAAGTAGGTAATAACTAGTGCAATGCCAACAAACACATCCAACTACAACTTAAGTTTAAACAACAATTCATGAATCATAAAAATCACAAGATAGTAAGAGATGAGGACAGGAAAAAAAAAGTGATGGAAAAGAGAGAAAAAAGGAAAAAAAAAAAGTTATAGAAGGTAAATGGTGAAGAAGAAGGAAGAAAAGGAAAAATGGCACTGAAATGTGGTAAGAGAGAAAAAAAGGTGGGAGAAGGTATGAGAGAAGGTAAAAGGAAAAAAAAACAGAAGAAATAGTAGAATGTTACACATGTAAAAAACATCTCATATTCTAACACACAACATTTTTACAAACAACATTAAAATCAACTTAACCAAATAAATAAACTATTATTTTTAAATATAAACTCAATTAAGTAAAAAATAAGGAAAAATAATAATTATATAAGAATTTTAAATATAAATATCAAATTAATGATTAAGTATTTAATTAAATGTATTATTCACGCATAGGGGAGGGGCTAGGATTCCTAGTGAGACTCATGCATGAAGAAGAGTGATTATTGAATCAAAATCTCCTTTTAAATAAACTTTAATTCATCAATTATTTATTTCATATTACTTTTAACCATTAGGGTAAAATGTGTAATTTTTTTATTTTATTTATTTTAATTTCTTTTATCTATCACATCATCACATCTTAATCAAAAGTTCACAAATTTTTTCTTTAAACCCATTTACTTTTATCTCACAATCTTCAAATTAAACAATACCACAATCCTCTCTTTATCCCTCAAATCATTTCTTTCCAAAATTCATCATATATAAACAAAGTATTAATGAAAACATGTCAATGAATTTACACCTTATTTGTTTCAGAAGACGAGAAGTGAGAGAGTGCTCATTTGATATTTAAATCGAAAAATATGAACTACAATGAGATGTAATATATATATATATATTTTAATTTTTCTTCCTCACATGGAGAGAAATGCATGAAAAGACTACATGTAATATAATAATAATAATAATAATAATAAAACATTAACAATTTTAAGTTTTGTAATTAATAATAGTAATATAATAATAAATAATACATTCATCAATCAAGTCATGTACAAACTTTTATACATTTTCTTCTTAGTTTTTACTTAATCAAAACAACATCAAATTCATCCTTTTCTTTTTCAGTTTCAAATTCACTCATTTTCATTCTTCTAAATTTATCCTCCAATCCCAACACAACGTTAATGTCACTTTCTTTGTTCAAGTGCATGAATATTTAAATGCTGAAAATGTCACTTTCTTTGTTCAAGTGCATGAATATTTAAATGCTCAAGAGAACATATCCAAAGTCTATGTTAAAAGTACATTTAATTTTTTTTTCGCACTTTAGGATGAGCTCATAAAATTTATTGCCAAATTGGAATTCTATCTCATCACTTGTGAAAGCAGGTTTGAGACACAAGCTACTAAAGGAACTGCTTTAGTAAACGTACATCGATCACAAATACTCAAAATAATTGCTGCTGTAATTGTAGCTGCATATAAAAAATCGCACAGTTATCTAAACTCGTATTTTATGAGTTATTAACCATGAATTAGTCAGAAGCTTACTTTTTGTAAGTAGTTTTTTTTATTATACACGACCTACGCGTTTTATATTGAAGGTTCAGTTCCTGTCTAGCACGTCTTTAATGCCAGAAATAAATTTAATTAGAAAGTCAACTTTACCAGGCAAGCTTTTATCGAATACCAGAAATAGCTGTTCAAAGCAATCCTATAAAGATACGGTCAATAACTAATTTTTAAAAATATTAAAATCCAGGCTTTATTTCTCACTAATTATTACCTAAAATTATCTATTAATTACTTAACTATATATATGTATATATATATTTTTTAATTTTTTTTAAGGATAAGCCTGGTCGAGATTATCACAGAAAACCGACACTGTTTCTTCCACAGTCACTTGGTGGAGTGTGTAGAAAGGCAGTGACGTCAAGATTTGAATTACAAAGAATCCGATCCAATAGCAATCCTCTCTTCAAAAATATCAAAACCCGAATCACATTTCCTTTTTCATTCATATTCACATTCTTATTCTTATCGACGTTGAATCCAACACATTCTCATACCACAATTACATTTTCTCTCTCTCCTAAAACCCTCGCCGCCGCAATGGAAGCCAAGAAGCTTCAGCTTCGTTTCTCGCTCGGCCGGCAATCCTCTCTAGCGCCGGAGCGCGACGGCGCAGGCGATGTGTCGGAGGCGCTGGATCCAACGGTTCGGTTGATGTATCTGGCCAACGAAGGAGACTTGGACGGGATTGAGGAACTGCTGGACGCGGGGAGCGACGTCAATTTCACCGACATTGACGGCCGCACCGCACTCCACGTCGCCGCCTGCCAGGGACGCACCGACGTTGTTGAGTTGCTGCTACGACGAGGCGCTGAAGTTGATCCGCGAGACCGTTGGGGCAGCACCGTAATTTCACTTGCCGTCATCTTTCGTTATTCGTTTTGTACGCTGTCACTGATTTTTGGATTGGATTGTTTAACAGCCTCTAGCTGATGCAATGTACTATAAAAACCACGACGTAGTGAAGCTTTTGGAGAAACACGGTGCAAAACCTCCGGTTAGTCTCTTGTTTTGCTTTCCTGCTTGATATTAGAGGTAAAATCGTTTGTTATTCGTCTCGAGAGTTTAGTTGACAGCCTCAGCATGGATTTGGACATTTCTGTTCAGTGAAATCCGAATCTTTAATAAAAAAAACAACAACATATTGAGAAAATTTAAATAGTAAAATGTGGACATCGGGTTTTGATAGTGGAGATTTTCGTCGGAGAGAATATCAGTGAAAATCCCGCTCTTAGAGGTTTCATTCCTCGTCTGATTATTATATTTAGTTTCAGCTCCAACGGGTCTTGCAGTCAAGCTTTTTCAAGAGAAATCAGTGTATGCACTGGCATTGTATAAACTCCTAAATGTTATTTGGTTGACTTTTAAATAAATACTTTAAAGATTCTTATTGCTTTACAGAGTAAGTTTTACTGTGCTGATAGTACACAGATATTAAACTCCTTTTAGAGTAGTTGGTTTATGACATCACATTGCGATTACAAACCTCTTTTCGTTTGTAGATAACTCCCATGCATGTGGAGAATGCTCGAGAAGTCCCAGAGTATGAGATTGATCCTTCTGAACTTGATTTTACTAATAGTGTTTGCATAACAAAGGTAAAGTTTCAAGTTTCCTTCTCTATAGTTAATAGTGTTTTGTAACCGGATATATCCTTCTGCCTTTTGACATAATTTCTTAAGTCCATACACTTTAGCTTATTTTATGTTTCATAATTTATATTGAATTTTTCAGGGAACTTTCCGGATTGCATTATGGCGTGGAACTCGGGTTGCTGTCAAGACACTTGGGGAGGAAGTGTTCGCTGATGATGATAAAGTGTGGGTTTGGCTACTCATTCACGTCAATTGATTATTCAGTTATCACTTTTTAATCTCAGTTAATTTTTGTTTGTTGGTGTATGTTTATCAGAAGAGCATTTCATGATGAGCTTACATTGCTTGAGAAAATAAGGCATCCAAATGTTGTTCAGTTTTTAGGTGCTGTAACCCAAAGCACTCCAATGATTATCGTCACAGAATATCTACCCCAGGTTAGTTTTGGTCCTACACTGGTCATAAGGAAGGTTTTTGCTTATAATTATTTTTCTCATGTTGTTTTTGAAAAATTATATTGACTACTTGGCTAATGGTTATCGTATATAACAGTGAGCTGAATACGATATGGTTAGAAATTTGTTATTTTAAAGTGACAATGTAGTTTCAGTTGGGCTACTCAAAATCCAATATTATGTAGGAGTGCACAAATCATCAATAATAATTAAGAACTTAATGTGATAAACATTTACCTTGGGACTGATATTAATTGTTGACGGGGGTTATTTGCATTGATTTGTCCCTATATGTGTAAAGTGTAAAAGTTAGGGATTATCTACCATTTATTATAAGTCAATGTAATTGAAGTTGACAATGGATAGATTCTCACTTTCTTACTTTACTTATCTTCTCACTATAGAGGAACTAAATCCAGACTGACAAATACGTTCCTGTTGTATCTAGAAGTAACAAATATCTATGCTAAAAGATTTAATGGAATGATAAGGAATACCTGTTTTAACCCCGTATTGATTACTGTTGATTTAGATTTTGGTTTCTCTTTATTCGAGGATTCCACTTCAATTTAGTGAAACAGTGAAAAATAAGAAGTGTATATAGTTAGATATCTCCCATACTTATGTACGTGGTACCCTGTATTTTTACAAATGTAACATCTAACAATTTGGAATGAACTATCATCTATTCAGGGGGATCTTCGTGCCTACATGAAGTGGAAAGGTGCATTAAAACCAGTAACAGCTGTAAAATTTGCACTTGATATTGCTAGGTCAGTCAAGAGCTTTCTTATCATGCATGGATCACATGCTCTCAATTGTTCTCAAGGAAACAAGCTCTCTTGATTATTTTATTTTTGAAGAGTTGAATATTGCAAAATTTTCTCCAATATTAACAATTTGCATTTGAATATTTGTAATAAATGCAATATGTTTGTATTCTCAGGGGTATGAACTATTTGCACGAACATAAACCTGAAGCCATTATACACCGAGATCTTGAGCCTTCGTATGTTTTACGCACTCCTACCCTGTCTAGTTGATTTTATCATTCTTCCTCCTTGTGTATGAAGTGTCATGGATTTTTCAATTGAAACATGCATTTTTCATTCATTCTTTGAATGGTTGAAACTGTTTAAAGTTTCTTCATTGTACTTGAGTAAGACAACAGAAATATTTTGCGGGATGATTCTGGGCATCTGAAAGTTGCAGACTTTGGAGTTAGCAAGTTGCTTAAAGTCGCTAAAACAGTCAAGGAAGACAAACCCGTGACAAGCCTGGATACATCATGTAGGTTTTGTTCTACAGTAGAGAGCCTTGTAATATTTGTCGTTAATCATGTTCCACATAAAAGCAATATTGCAAACTTATATTTCACAAGGGCTGTAATGTGCAATAGGTTGCATACACAATAAGGAAAAAAAGAAAAAAAAATGCTGTTTACTAAGTGACTAATAAAGACGTGGGGCTCAATTTTACTAATTTGAATTTAATTAATTTTTAAGTATTGCTATTTTTTTGTATCTAATTCAATTCAATTCGTTTTTATCCTATTGTGTGTGGTTCTGATTTTTGTGGTTTCAATTGATGATTTTTTTTTATAACTTTAACAGGGCGATATGTTGCACCGGAAGTATATAGAAATGAGGAATACGACACAAAAGTGGATGTGTTTTCTTTTGCTCTGATATTACAGGAGGTAAAATCATTATTGCTTACCTTTGAAACAAGACTTTTAAACCCTGAAATTGCAAATCAATTAATACTATATAAAAACTGTTTGATGAATTAATGCTTGATGAATAATGTTGTGGTATTTGACCAAATTGTACATGTTAATTCAATACTCTCTGTCCTTGGTGATAATTCCTTTTATCCCAGCACCTAAAACTTTTAGAACGCTGAAAATGAAAGCAGGAAGCATCCCTTGTCAGAACAGGAATATTATTACATATATAATTCTGTTATTCACTTTAGTAAAAAAAAGTCAAGTCCTGGAAAATAATGCTTTTAGAGGTGTATCATTTTGTTGCTGTGCATCCTATGTTGTTTTCATCATTCAAATTCCTTCAGTGTTGTTATGGCATATTAAATTTTAAAATATTTGGTGGTATATTTTACGCACAAGACCTCTTCCGCTTATCAAGTATACATAAGATTTTTTTTTATCAAGTATACTATGGGTGAATCTATGGACAGCTCTAGCACTCGTGACTCTTGAGCTCTGCCTATTTTGGCCCTCAGATCTTCCTCAAGATATGTCTATAATATATAATCGTGATATGCAATGTTTTATTGCCTATTTTAAGGTTGATCTAACAGACAAGTAAAGTTCTAGGGATTTGAGCTATCCACAGATTGATGGGTCAAAATATAAAAGTTAAGTATATATTTATATATTCATGATCATCTTGGTAAGATGCCATGCCTCATAGTTTGCTGTTGTACCTATATGCTTGGTTCTTGTAATTTTTATGTGCATGCTAAATGTTCATTTTCTCCAACTGTTTTGCTGATAAACTTCAGAATTGTTTTATTTGTGGATCATGGGCAATTTGTAATCTAGAATATAAATGACAACAAACAGTGGATTGTTTTGTAGAGATGCCCAGCAAAATACTGACCAGAACTTGTATGGTTTTCTGTTCCTGTAGATGATTGAAGGTTGTCCACCGTTCTATGAAAAACCAGAAAACGAAGTTCCTAAAGCGTATGTTGAAAATGAGCGCCCACCATTTAGAGCGTTGCCAAAGCTTTACGCTTATGGACTTAAACAGTGAGGATTTTAAATAAATTTTATTGGCAGCAGATTTGAATGTCTAGTAGGAGGATAAAAGAATAAGTTTTTTACATTCAGGAAATCTGATTTGTCCATAGGTTAATTGAGGAATGCTGGGATGAAAAACCACACAGAAGGCCAACATTTAGGCAAATAATTGACAGATTGGAAGACATAAACAGCCATTTTGTACAAAAGAGGCGCTGGAAGGTACCCCTTTTTTGTGCGGACATTTATTTGATCAACTTTAGACCTAGTTGTGGTAGTATAATTTTGACATAATAGTAATTTGTGAGACACCAAACTAGATTACGAATTTTAAAGTAAATTTAGATGATTTTTCTTTTTTAATTTTTTGTTGATTGAAAAAGAGTAGTGCAAGAGCTTTATAGCTCTATGTCACGTCCATGTTCATTCACGAGTTACATTTCACAATACTCCAAAAGATGACTTATAGTATTTGGCTGCTCGTTTCCTTTTTCCATCCTAAGGGATATCCATTCTGGAGAATTTATTTTTGGTCCATAATCTTTTTGGAGTTGGTTCCGTCGTATGATTCCAATAGTCTACGGTCTTTTCTTGGAATTCGTGCCACATTTATCATTAAAAAAGATAACAGGATGCATTTCTTAATAGATATCTCACTGTTTTTTACCCATCTCACTAGTGGAATACCCTCATCAAAAGTGTGGATATTGTTCGATATCGTTATTTAACCACGATAACTCTGTCATTCCTTATTTTTAGAAGAGGTTTGATATTTTCTTTGTTATGATACACAGATTGGAGCTGCTGGATGCATCCAGCACCTGGAGGCGCTATTTAGGGGTAATCGCACAAGTCCAAGTAGCCGATCATCTCGCTCCACGGCCAGATAAATATTTCCTATCGAGAACCAACAATTATTTTGATCACAGTTTCAGGAAAAAAATTTGATTGTGTTGTCTTATACTTGCATTGCATGTCATGTATAACCTTCTGTAAATAACTTGTGCTCGACGTTCGGTTGAATAAAAATGAAGAATGTGACATATATCCTTTAAATTTGTCCGAAGTTATTCTTTCTTCCTTATAAAGAACAATCTTCTTTTCCAAGTTTTATCTATTCAAAATGTTATTTTAATTTTATGCCTATTTATAAGATTCTTTTTTTTCTCGAAAAGAAGCTGCTATCATGTCGTTGCTTGTATTCTGATGTGTGGGCCTCAACAGAATTGAGAACCTCTCTGAACCCGAGGACAATTTTTGAACCGATTCTTGTGTCATTTTATTAACATGTTTGTAGAGCCTGAGTATTTTGAAATTGTGTGGATACGAAGATTTTTGCTGCAAAATTCGAACAAGGAGTACTGTCTTTGCAGTACAACTCGTGGCAATATTTTTGCTTCTAAGTTTCTTCCTCAGTAATGATGCTGCCTCAAATGATACTGAACGATGTTGACGGATACAAGCTACCAATGCCATGTGTACGACTCTGCCTAGTGTTTAGTTGAGTAACATCTTTCTGTTTGTCTTGTTTGGTGAATAAAAAAAGGTGAAATAATTTAAGGAATAACAAACGGAGGGTCATCATGAGACATATAATCACATTTTATTGTCTTCTTGTTTGGGAATTACCATCTTTTATTTCTTTTTATAGTTTTTAACAATGTGTGTTGCATATATTGTTTCCAATATAATTTGTAGTGTGGGAAGCGGTTGAACCTGTAAAGCGGGATCTGCTTTTGCAATGTTTTGGGCATGTGGTCGCATAGTTTGACCTATCTGATGTCTCTGTGTTGGTTCAGTTCAGTGGCATTCTGTGGTGGTGTTGTACCATCTGCTCCCTGCAACTGCAATACTGCTAACAAGTCTACAACCGCTATGGACACAAACACGCAATCCATATATCACACCAGTTTGACCGTTGTCACTGCCTTTTTTTTTTTTCTTCAGATTTTAAACTTTTTTTTCTTGACAAATTGTGGATGCAGCTTAAAGGAAATTTTTTTCAATATGCACTCAAAAGGCAAAAGAAAAATATTCTCAACAATAGTAATGAACTGCACTTGGAAAGAAAATGGTTAAAAATCTTAAGTATGACCTATTTTTTGAGTTACGTTCCTTTGTTTTACTTTTAAAGATATTTTCCATTAGAGGTATCTTTAAATCTCAAGTATTCTGATGTGTGGCATTAAATATGAACCCTCAAGTAAAGTATTGGATGTTGGATTTTCTACGGGCTGACAACTGACTTTAAAATTTTAAGATATATTAAAAAATATTAATATAGTGTATTTTTAGTAATCAAATGAGAATATATAGAGATGGCAAATAAATCCGTCCCCGTGGGTATTGTCCGAACCCGTCCCCGTTTTGACGGGGAATCCCCGCATTGACTGGGTATGGGTACGGGTATGGGGAATCCCCGACTTTTTCAGTTGGGTATGGGGATGGGTATGGGGATGTACATATACCCG
>Ga0214542_1005482_pt1 | contig 24056 bp, 18 predicted proteins | sample CNSS1metaG_FD_160096 | JGI IMG/M metagenome (GOLD analysis project Ga0214542, IMG submission 160096) | Root nodule microbial communities from cowpea collected in UCLA plant growth center, Los Angeles, California, USA - CNSS1 | ecosystem: Host-associated > Plants > Roots > Nodule | place: USA...
GGCTCCCCCAAAATTTTTTGGATTTTTTTAATATATATTTACATATATTTTTTAAATTATAATTATATATTATTTATATTAAGTTTATATTATGAAAAATAATAATAATAAATAAAATAATAAATGTTATGGAAATATTGATTTATAAAAAAGATTAGGATTTTGTTTTTGTTATAAAATTTTTCTACTATGTAAGTTATTATGAAAATGTGTGAAGACGAAAAAAATATGAAGAGATAGATTGGAAACAGAGGTTGGAGAACACATAGATTGAGATTGAAATATACATTATGTATGATCTCTCAGATATCAAGCTTAATATCTTATAATGATTTATGTATGTTAGATTTATGATTCTTCTTAGGATGTTTATCCCAAATTAGTATAAACCCTAATTATGATTTTAGGGATTCTTTTATAAAATTTGTATGAACCCTACTTATAATTTTTTCCAAATTAGTATAATCTTTAATTATGAAATTTAGGGATTGTGTGCCTATGGTAAATTTGGTAAAGTTTTGAATTTATACAGGAGAGATGATAAATTTATATTAGAAAGATTGTAATAAAGAGTAAAAGAATTATTGTTTTTAAGGAGGAAAGTTTTTGATAAAGGTGAAAAAAAATTGCATCTACGTTAATTAAACTTGAGAGATTTCATGAGAACCAAAAATTCAAGACAATTAAAAATAAATATCTCAAGTTCCTAGAGTTACAAATAATGAATTTAAAAATTCATTAGAACACAAACCGGGAAAAGTATCTTCAAATTTCACAATACTCACCAAATAAAATTGATGAGGTACGAAGGGCTTATCTAAAATGGTATTCATTGTTTGGTATTATGATATAATAATGAATGATAGTCATATTTTTCTGAATTCTTTTATTATGTGTGCTTGTTTTAAGTAGAAGAAATGAGAAAAAAAATGAAGATATTTTTTTAACTATATATATATATATATATATATATATATATATATAATATAATTTGGCATCCTCAAATTTTTTGTCCAAGTTCCGTCACTGCTGATAATGTTTTTAAAATTTAAATGAGTTGAGTATGAAAGATTCACATGCATGACTATCTAAGATTCACATAACATTTATAAATATAGTTGGAGCTTATTAATCAATGAAGTCGTTTATGTCAACAAGAAGAACTTAAGTATTTGTAGATTACCAGTTTGATCCTTAACAATTAGATCAATCTTATTAGTTTGCAGATTATTTCTCCTTTTATTTCTTATTTCTTGTAATTCCTTTGCCTCCACCCAACCAAAAGAACTAATTATGTGCTTACTACATTCTTGGTCTAAAATCCAAAAAATCTTGCAAATTTGTGATTTCTTTTTTTTTTAATCATAGTTGCGGGAACTTAATTAATTTATTTTAAAAATTCAAATATTATCATATAAAGGATGATTAATTGGGCTCAGTGACAAATAACTTGTGTTGTGAGATTTTGGAGATCACCTAACTGCTTATTTATAAAGTTTTCAAAGGCTTTTGTTATAATTTCACTTTAGTTTAAGGGGTTGAAGACTATTTTAACCTAGTTTCATGAAAATTCTAAATATGCTGCCACGTAGGTCTATGTTTGTTTTTTCATAGTTGGATTTTAATTTAGGTTAGTTTAATCGGACCCATCTTAGTTTGTTATTATTTTCAGTTTGTTTCTAGTTTATTTATTTTATTTCTAAACTTATTTTACGTATGTTTTAGATAAAATGCATTAATTATTTTCATTTTCACCACATGCATTGCACATAAGAGACTATGATGATTTTAGTATAAAAACATATACTCTAATCAAATATATTGATCAATCTTTTTCTTAAAACTGAAAACCAAATTCACAAATATTATTTTTGTACTAAAAAAAATGTAGAAATGTTTCTAAATTAATTTAACAATCATTTCAGTCTCATTCCTATTGAATACAATTAATTTAATTAATTACATATAAAAATAAAAAGAAAGGCTCAGAATGTCCCCAAACTTTTATTTAATTTTTTATTTATTTTTAAATAATCAAATTCCAAAATATACATTCCAAACTCCAACCATAAATGTATTTTTTTTTTCATCTTATATAATATAATTTTACAAAATCGTACTTATTAATAAATTTCAAAAAATTAAATTATTAAAGAATCAAACAGATCACACAAATAAAAGAAAAACAATACCAAAAAATTTAACCACATAACTTAGAACAATTAAAATATATTAATACACTAATTCTACTACATGAAAAATTATCTTATATTTATCTTAACTTCCTTCTATAATTATTACTTTTTAAATCAAAAATCGAAATTAAAAAAAAATTATAAAAACACCAATAAAATCATACCAAAAAAATAATTATATGCAAAATTATCTTATATTTTATTTTTCCATTATTAATTTTTTAAAATTTTGAACAAAATAATAATAAACTTAAGTTATTTAAAACCTTAAATATAATTTTACAAATTCCAACTTAAATATAAATATTATTTCATCTTAAATTTTTTTATCTTCATATTTTTTTTATTAATTTAAAAAAAAATCAGTTCGGTTCTCAGATAACCGAATTCCGACTGCTATTTCGTTCCACTTATGCACATATGAGGTTCAAAATTCAGGATATTGGGATTGAATTCTGAACTTAAGTAAAACCGTGCTACGGGGGTAATTCTTAAAAATAGTGTGCTACATGTGTCAATAAAAGCATAAAGTATGGTATATCAGAACAAAAATCTGCATTCAATATGATTAATTTTATAATGAATTTTTCAAGAACAATTGGCAAACATATAAAATCAACCTTTAAAGGAAGAAATCTTCCCCAACTCCAATGATACAATAGAAGCATGAGGACTTCCAAAACTTCTCAAACGTATACTGCTAAAATATCAGGAAATTGTCCAGCTGAAAGTCACTGTACACTCAGTTCTCACAAATAAGAGAGGACAAAATTTTTATAACATAACAATCTATTAGGGAAAAACAAAGAAAAAGAAAAAGGAAAATGAGCCTCGATTCATTGAAAGGGATATTAACACCAGAAAAGTGAATGAAAAATTCACTAAAATTTAGTACCATAGAAACCATTTGGTCCTGGGACTGAAATAGGTCGTGTGACAGGAAAGCCAGATTGCAGAAGTGGGATGTGGCTTTGAAATGCAAAGGGCTGATGTCCACTGGTTAGGACAGGAGGGGGCACACAAACTGGCATTGCTGGACCAATTGTCCCTCCTGCTTTTGCAAAACAGAACCATTATCACAAGGGAAATGCATGTCCTTCTGTCCAAATTCTTCTATTTCAATGCCAAAATCAAAGGACACTATTGTCTGGTTTGGACAAATTTTTTAATAAACGCTTACAAGAGTACAAAATAAATGAACTGTAAATTCAGTTTATGAGCTTCAGTTTTTGGAAGAGTTGAATGACAGCTTCTACGGAAATACTTATGAGTTTATAATAGGTGTTTATAGAGAGATGTATACAAAAATGATTATATACAGTTCTAGCATAAGCATAGTTTCAATTACTACTATGGTGTCAGAAAGGAAATGTCAAGGAGTGTCCTACACTTGTTAAAGATTCAAAAAATGAAAAGTACCGAGTTTCCAATATATTAAATGTTGTACATTTCATTGAATGTTTCTTTTAGGTATAATGCATAATAAGTGCCCTTTTAGAATCTTATTAGTAAAACCCAACAGAAAAGTTAAGATATTATTGAGTTGATGTCAAAATGTGTTAGTTATTCATTCACCGTGTAACTAACGAGTTCATTAAGATGACAGAAATAGCAACAAGATAATGCAATAAACAACCTTTCTTTTTTTTTTATAAAAAAATAAGATTTTACCTTGCTGCTTTGGAAATGGTACATGATGATTCAACAGAGGGCGAGCTGAGACTGGTGCAACGGTCGGTGTTCCATGAATTAAATCCTTCAATCATAAGCAAAAATGTAAAATGACTAAGCTAATGAAGGTCAAAACTGTAATAAACATTTCTAGAGGGAAAAAAATACTTACAATTTGATTTGACTGACCATGTAAATATTAAATCCTTAGTGTTTTTTAACATCTCCAATGTAATTAATTTATTCCAATTTTGGATCAAATTTCCTTAACTTAGACAAATTGAATTCCAAAAGTTACAGAGCATGCTATCTTACGTGGGAAAGTGGCTGAACATATACTAACTGGGGTGAACGTCCAATCATTACCTGCATTCAGAAAAAAGATAAACATGTGGTTGATTCTTCAGCATATAAATACTGATTAACTTCTAAACCAATTAGAAGAATTTACAAAAGAAAACTCAAATTAGATACATTGAACATAAGATCTTTTCGTACTTACAGCAGGAGAGCTTGGTTGCATATAAGCAGGTTCAGACAAAACAGGAGTGTAATGTGTAGGATACCGGAGTGGTTGATTTCTATGCGGCACATGTCCAATAATCTGTTGCCAAAGAAATTGTCAAATTAACTAGAATGTGTAATGAATAATATATAGTTTTAGATTACTCCTACATTTATGACATTTGGCATCAAATAGACATGCTCATTCAGGCACAGATGCAGATGAGATAAAATATCAGAAAATTTTATTTATACATACAGGTTGTGAAAACTGAGAGCCACTTCCACCATTTCCCACTGGCAAATTACTATATTGTGCAACCTTTACAGGCACCGAAGGCCGAGAAGCAAAAGTGTTGAATCCAGCTTCTGGTTGAATACTACCAACAGGTACCACAGGAGAGCTATTTTGTACGTATAACAAATTTGCCACAGAAGCTGATGATATAGGATTCACAAAAGATGGAGAGAAGGTTTTGGCGGCTGGATTGAGCTTAAACTCCTAATTGATTGTCAAGAAAAGAAGAAGTTAAAAGCATACCAACACCGATTGCAAGAAATTTCCATTATCTTAAACTTGGCACTAGCAATCCTATTATGCTGTTTGCAAAAGAAACTACACTGAAAATTTAAATAAATATACTCTAAGGATTTTAAAATGGTGGATGCTATTAGCTAAGGATCAAACCATGAAAAAATAATGGATCACTAATCAAAATGTTTAGAAATAATGTAACTAACAGAGGACTTGCGAGATGAATTATATGATTTGTGAAAGGTTCGGAGGATGATCCATGTCAACAGATAATGAAGCCCACTTAAAAAAAATTCATCTAATAAGAAACAAAAATGCATTTGATATGATTTACAATGATGTATAAATCCCAACCTATTTCTTTTTATACGGAGCAGTTTGGCCAAAGCTTCTAATGTAGGTTAAACTGATTTATTCACCTTAGCATTTATGGTAGAACCTGTACTCCTTGGAACAGATATTTCAATGGGCCTTGCTGGATGTGACTCTTTGATGAGATCCGCACCTTGGGTTGAATTTGTAGAGATAGACTCTGGTGAAACAGACCTTTCACCAAACCAATCATTGGCTTTAACAGATGCAGGAGCACTGCTGCAGAATAATCCACCATTAGAAGGATTTGATGTTCTATCTGTGCCTCCATGCTTAACAGCTACCTGTTGGCCTATACATGTATCATATCAGCTGTAATGTAAGTATAAGAGAATTGAATAAGAAAACAGAATCATGTAAGCAATCTCCTAATCTTTTTCCGGGAAGAGGGGACTTAAGAAATTCAGGATGGGCAACCATAGTCCATACTAAATCCCAAATCAAATTAGATTTAGCAGGAGTTGGTTAACTAAAAAGGTATTGGTAATATTACGTAAAAAAATCTTGGAAGAAAAATAGACAGGGAAAATGTTTTCTCCTTTTTCTGTAATCAGAGCTTTACTGATACCAAGATAGCAGGATGCCAATGCACAAAAAGTTCAAATTGAGAACAAAGGTGGCTTTTTCAGCAGCAGGTGTTTATATGGTTGAGGCACATGCTATCAACATTGCAGCCCAAATAAATAGGGCACCAGGAGGCCTTCACATTTGAGTGACTAGGTCTAGAATGTTCTCATAGCATCAGACTAGCACTAATTTGTTACAACTGTGATGCAGTTGCATTCATTCCTTTTGCTATATTCCTTTTTAGTTGCCTACAAGTGCAGAGAGTCAATGATTGTATTGTACTGAACCTATTCTGACATGGTTGAATGAAAAAGGCATGGAAGAACCAATCTATTACAATACGTATGGTGGTTGTAGCTCTTCCTCTAAGCCCACACATAAATCTTGATATCAGGGTCAAGGTTTCAAATTGCAGTTGCCATGTGGTTTTGTCATAATTCTTGACATTGAGGAAAATTATGGGCAAATGCAGCCACAATTACCGTTGCAATGTGTCTGCACTAAGCCCAAAATTTTGAAGTTGAGTGAAATCTCAGAATTGGAATGCCTTTTAAACCATAATCAGGATAACAAATTTGGTTATCGTGCACGTCATTACATGCAAAATTAGCTAAAGTGCACAATACAAATATCCAAAACCATTATACTTAAGCCATCTCAATATACACTGCTAAGGATAATTTTCAATACAGTAGATTTTGGAGAAATCTAACTCACTTTCATGCCTTGAATTGGGACTTTGAATCCTTTCCTCCTGTGGAAAATCAGAGCTTTAGAACTAAAAAATTCAAACCATCAAAATTTATGGAAATCCTGCTCAATATGCATGTCTACATACATTTTTTTCATTAAAAACCTCAGACTTCTGCATGTGGTCATCGGCTTTCCCATCTAAGTTTGACCTTTCATCTCCGACTTGTCTGTATAATAAAATTTGGCAGAAACACAAGAATGAAATAAAGTAATTGCATAAATTTGTAATTTTACAATACCTTTTCTAACAAATCCAAATTCACTAGTTAAAAAAACCGGAATCAATTAGTCGCAAGAAGATAATTTTACACCAGAAAGAAAAATCTTAACAGTTACATCACATTTTATATAACACAAATACGTTTGCAAAAATGTATATTAGCCTATCATAGTTTAAGTTTTTATCATTGAAAGTAGAGTTATCCCCACTCTGTCATAAGTTAAGTTTTTAGCTCTAAATAAGTAGTGTTATCCCCATATTTATGTAATTAAAAGTCCATTTACTTTTCTTTGTTCTCCTTAAAAGGGACTCAGTTGCAGGGGAACATTAAAGAGCATGAAAGGATGGACTCTAGACCATTACTGAAATAAGTCAAGCAAAATCATATTCACAAAACTGCATATCTAGCTTGTGTAAATAAGGACTAGTTCAATGTCCATTTCCAAATGAAAACAACAAAGCATAATGCTCCAAATGGGTATACAATGTGGAAATGCCATTGGCCTATGTAAGATTATAAATTTAGTTTCTACTAAGAAGGGTTTTCCACGCAGTAAATTATTGATTCAAGTATGATGCCGCCAAATGTGGAAACCAGTTTTAATGTGACTAGTTTAAACTTGTTTCATAAATAAATTTTTAAAATAAAAAACTGAAATATATTATTTAACGAAGTGTTTTTATGTTAGTATAATTTCCTTTGATCTTATCATGAAATACATTATTTAGTGAACTTTCGTCAGAAACAAAAGTGGATGACCAACTTAATGCCTCTTCCTCTCACGAAAGTGAAATTTGAAACACAACACTTTTCATATTGTCCTCAATGCTTTTAACCCACATTTCATGATAAAATATATCCAATACCATTTGGTAGCACCTCAACTACTAGTTAAGAAGGTAGCTTTAACATGGCCAAATCAAAGGCCTAGGAACCATAAGCCCCCACTACAGGTAAGCATATCTTGATCATGTTATGTATGCATGACCAAAGGTGATGAGCAACACATATAATCCTGTTGGACACAGGTCACACCACCTGACACCTGTATTCCTTTTGTAGCCTTTTCCTATATTACTGTTTTTCTAAGATAAGCTGTGAACCCTAAGCTTTCATAATAAAAAATCTAACCATAATTTTAAATGGGCAAAGCTTCATGATCAACATTTTCATAATAAAGAGGTTACTTGAAGAGAACAAATTTACACAAGAGCCAAAGGAGAAATAGAGAAATTGGTGTTGAACAAAAATTCTAGTTATACATATTTTGCTCGATAAATAAGAACATGGATCCTTGAGCAACCAGAAAATTGAAGTTGTGAGAGCATTTAACCACATTAACTTCGGTTTCAGCCATGGGAAATTAGAAAATGGCAGTAAGAGCACCCACTTATTCAAATGGAAACTTTTGTAGAGAAGACTACTCAACAATGGCATGTCAGGATGTGTGTATAAGGTGTTTGAGGGGATATTTTTTGCCATAGAAAAAGTGTAAACCAAAAGATAAGAAGGCAACAGGCAAACAAGGAACATAAGATGAATGCTTCCATTGGATGTTGGTTATAAAACAGTAAAAACTAACTCAAGTATACATAAAACACATCTCTCCATGCATGTGAACAAATTTGAATGGAGATACCATAGTACCTTGATTGATTAACTTGATTTGCATCCATTAAGGGCTTTGTATGATTCTCTGCCTCACGCGTTAGGCTCTCAGAAGATACATTATCGGCAACTTCTTCTTCATTATCAACAGTTATGTTTTCACCAACACCATCTGCCGAAAGCATTACTTCCTATGCACAAAACATGTACATTAGTTAATTACACTCCAGTTCGATATGTTTGAATTCATGTGGATATATTGCAAACCGTGTGTGTCTTACCTTAGCAACAACTTGCACAAGATCACTGGATAAAATCACCAATGTATCCACAAGGCCCTCATTTCCAACATTGCTGATGCCTTTTCCCATCTTGGTCATCCTTGCTTTCTTTAAAACAATACCTGGTTATGGCATAAAGCAAAGGAATGATGAGTTTTAGTCATATAAAAGATGTTCACTAAAACTCAAACGAGGCTTTATGCCAAAACTTAATAATTAAAACATTAAAAACAAGATCTGCCTTTGCTGATAACCCATTTTGATCTGTCTATATAATCATAAACAAGATGATTTAATGCTCTTCTTACCCCAAAAGCTAATTAAACCTCTCATGCAAACGACTTCATTCAGTAATCCTAGATCCAATACTAAAACAGCAGTTATATTATTCATTTTGTCTCAGTAGTTGTCTCATATTACATTTCAGTTCTTATATTAGAAAGTAACAAGTTCGTAATTTTGCAAAGTTTTTTATCTTGTAGAGAATGATTACAACCATAAAAGTTTTTATAACTGTTTTATATCATTAGAGTTTTATCTATTACTATTGATAGCAACAAAATTTACCTTCTTATGCATCATAAGGACTACCGATTTCTCATCAGGGACTAAAACTTAAAGTGTAAAGCAAATAAATGAATAGTTTAACCTAAAACAATGCTTGAACTAAAAGAAATAAATTCGATGACAGAATTTATTCCATATCAATTTGTCATATTTTGTCGGGTAACAACAAAACAATTGAAGCTAAAAAGAATCCAGAGTTTCAGGATCTATGATTAATGCTTCAGCAGAAAGAAATGAAAGTGTGAAGGGAGGAATGCGAGAGGAAGAAGAAGTGGACCATAATCGGCATGAGCAGAAGTAGTGTGGAAGATTCCAGAATACACAGAGCCATCCTTGACATGAACATCCACTGGGAGACCTACGATGCATACGGTGGTCAAAAGCAGGGCCTCGCCGAGCGAATCACAAGAAGGTGAAGAATGATTATCTGGGAAGGAGTCCCTGTTTCTGCAACCCATTTCAGATTTCTTCTTCTTCTCTCTCTCTCTCTCTCTCTAGAATATTCTGCTCTTCTGCTGTTGCAATTGGATGAAGAGATCTGACAATTGCGAAAAATGAGTTTGGTTACGAGCAAGAACAAGCACGATGCACACACACGTTGGTATTGTGGTTCCTTATATTATTCGTGCCATGTTTTCCTTCTCTCTTTTCTCTAACCTAAAACTAAGTACAAGGATTGTTGTATACTTTGCAACATTGGCACTGTTTTCTACAGTAATTCCATTTATTTCCGAGTAACAATTCTTCTATCGGTTTATTTACTTTATTATTATTATTATTATTATTATTTATATATATATATATAAACTTAAATTTATTAAATTTTAATTTGTTATTTAGATAAAGTATTTTAATTAATATTATGATTTTTGCCTCTTTCATTTTTCTCCTTTCTTTACTCTTTCAACAATGTTTTTTTTTATCTTTTATCTAATTTTCTTTCTTCAATCATTATTTTTTTCATAATCTCATTATGCTCTTTACTGGGTGAAAAGTTAAAGATAATTTGTAATTGATTATATTTTCAAATTCTTGTATACTTTAAAGATTATGTATTTTTTTTGTCATCAATCTTGGTATTTTTTGAGAAAAGTATTATTCTCAATTTAGTTAAGCTCATATTGAAATTTGGTTCTATTTAGATACTTTGTTTTATGTTTTTAAATGTTGAGTAGTTCTCTTGCTTGAGCTGGAAATTTATTTGGAATAAGAAATTTCATGTAAGAACAACTACTTATTTTTTTGATAAAAGTTTAGGATAGATGATTTCGATCTGAAAGTGACTTATGATCACAAAATTTTGGCTTTAATGGAGGATGATGTTTTGTTTGGAATTTGTGTGTTTGAAATAGAGTGTTATTTGTGTTTTATTTAATAGATGAATTGGTTCAGAATGTTTTGAATTGAACACCATCAAATTGACTTTTGACAATTTTTTCTTATAATCTTAAATGACATCTTTTAAGTAGTTTTTTATTTTTTTATTTTCCAATTCCTTTTGAATATGGTTTTTGGATAAGTACAGGTAACTTCTATATACAAACAACAAATGAAAGCAATTGACCAAATGAAGCTAGCTAGAAAAGGCATTAATAGTTGCATGAGAAGATCTAGATGAGGAGGAAGAAAAAACAATTGATGAATGTTTGAAGAACTTGGATTCAACAAAATAAATCTCATAAATGAAGTAGAAGTTGAAAAGTTGGAAGAGAAGGGTAAAGTTGAAGACAAGTACCGGAGTTAAAGGTATTATTTACCTCCACATTTTAAATACGGTTTTCTTGCAAATGGAGGACACAAATTAGTGGTGATCAACCTTGCTCTAACTTCTTTAAAGGAAGAAAATTTATCTCAATGCTCAAAGCCACTGAGTGTGCAATATATTGGAATCTTACATGTAGGGGTGGGCATGGATTAAATTTTTAATGATCCAATTCACATCTATTTTAGATCCAAATAATTAGATTAAATTTTTGACCCAAATCCATTCTTTTAAAAAAAGTAGTTTGGATTTTTAAAAATTCAGATCCAAATATTTGGATCAAGATTTAAATCCAATCCAAATATTTGGATCAAGTTCAAAATCCATAATCCATTTTTTATAAAAAAAATTTAAATTGAATTTTTTAAGACTTGTGTCATTAAGGCCAACATGCCTTATTTCGTACAGGTCGCCAGGCACGGCCCGTATGAGTCGTCAAGCCGACCCATCCTAGTCCATCTGAGTCTTTGGGCCCGTCGTGCCCGTTCGGGTCATCGAGCCCACCGTGCCCGTTCAGTTTTTCGGGCCCGCTTGGCCCATTCGGTTCTTTGGGCCTGCCTGGCCCGTTCGGGTCATCAGACACGTTTGACCAGTTCGGGTCTTTGGGCCTACCTAACCCATTCGGGTCTTTGGGGTCGCCTGACCTGTTTTGGTCATCGGGCCCGCCTTATCCGTTTGATTCTTCGAGCTCGCCTGACTCATTTGGGTCATCGGGCCCGCCTGGCCTGTTCAGGTCTTCGGGCCCGCCTGACCCGTTCGGGTCATCGGGCCCGCCTGGTAGTTCGGGTCATCGAGCTCACCCAAATTTTCCGGATTGTTAGGCCCGATCGACTCGTCCGGTTTGTCGGGCCCGCCTAGCCCGTTCATATCTTTAGGTCCGCCCAACCTCTTATAGTCGTCGGGCCTGCCTGATTCGTATAGGTCGTCGAGCAAGGTCCATTTGAGTCTGAATTTAGCCTAGTCCATCTTAACCTTTAGCTTAACCCAAGTAAAAATTTAAATTGAAAATTTGGATTGGATTTTTTGGATTATCCATATTTGAAAATCTTGATTTATAAAATGGATATCCAATCCATAAAATATATAAAATGTAGATTAGATTGAAATCCAGATCCATTAAATGGATTTTAAATGGATTGGATTTTTAATAAAATGGATTTTTAATGGATTGGATCAGAGCAAAAGTGGATTGGATCAAGAAAATTAGATTTTTTGTCCATCCCTATATGATATTCTTATTGTATGAATAAAATTCACATGAAGCAAAATTATAAGATTGTAGCTCAACCTCAAAAGTGATTAACTCTACAATGAAATAAGTAGTCAATGCATGAATGATCTATCCAATTTGTAACAATGTCTAGGTTAATATGATTCAGGTAGTTTCTAAATGGAGGTATGATTGTTATGAATAATGATAAAAATTAGTTAATCTCTACTAAAATAAATCACTAGTTGTGAATGTGTCTAATGTTAGAAAGGTTAGAACAATAAACATTCTATTGTTTCATGGATTGTTACTCCAATCATAATTAGATCGTTGTAGATCTAAAAGATAAAAAGAAAGCAACTTTTACTTGTCCTTTTGGTGTGTTTGCTTATAAGAAAATGACATATGGGTTATGTAATGCATGCACAACATTCTAATCTTGTATACTAGCAATCTGTTTAGATATTGTAGAAAAATATATTGAAGTATTCATGGATAATTTTTCTATCTCTGATGCTTCATTTGATCACTATTTGGAAAACTTGAACACTATGTTGAAGTGATGTGTTGATGCCAACCTTGTGCTAAATTTGGAAAAGTGCCATTTTATGAAAGCTTAAGGTGTGGTTTTGGGACACAAAATTTGTGCAAAAGACATTAAGGTTGATAAAGTTAAAGTGGAGATTATTGAAAAGCTTAAAACTAAGCATAAAAGTGCAAGAGGAATTTCCAGATGAAAAACTATGAATGGTGTAGGAAAGACCATGTATTGTTGACATGGCAATTTTCAAAGCAGTAGGTGCCACTCCTCATAATTTTAACCTGCACCAAAAGAATAATTTTTTTATAGATGCATAACTCTATGTGCCTCACCTTTTTAAAATAGGAACCAATCAATTACTAAGAAGAAATGTTACAAGTGAGGGGTGTAAGAGCATTCCATTACACTATCACAAATCTCCTTATGGTGGGCATTTCAATAGAGAGAGGATTGTCGCAAAATCCGAAACAATCAAAAGTAGGAAAAAAAAATAAAAACAAAGAAAATCCCAACAAAACCCCAACGAAACGCGAAACAACAATCCAAATTGCAAAAAACAAGTATACAAAACGTGAAATGAAAAAAAAGGAGAATTGCGTAATTTTTTAATTTCAACTAACCACCACATGCAAGGAGAACATGGCGGAGCGCGATGGTGGCTTGTCGGAACAAGAGCAACGGTGGCTTTGTTTGGAAAAAACGAAGAGCTGCTGCTAACGTAGGTTGGCACGACGGAGGTTCGCGCAGTGGGACAAACCAACGTGTGACGAACTAGTGGATGCGTGGGACGAACCAACGATTGTTGTGGAATCCAAATGATCGCAGCAGCGTGGAAGGAGGCTCGACTGTGGCTGACGGCGCGAATGGAGGCTGGATGATGACAACTGTGGACGGAGGAGGCTCGATCAGAGGACAACTAACGCGAATGTTGCGTTGTTGATAAGTGTCTAGAATGCGTAAAGTTTCTATATAAACATGACACTTATCATGCTTTAATTGATCATATTTTGTAAGTAAACAACCAATTTTATCTTATAATTATAGAATGAGATATTAAAAAGAAGAAAAATAAGAAATTGATAAATTTTTGATGATTTTAAGTTGAGAAACTGGTCTCAAATCGTGGTCCAATCAAATCATCATACATGTATTGGATGTTTCATGGCATACCAAAGTGGGAGGAGAGAGTCTTGCACATTAAAGCAAGGACTCATTCTATTAGGAGTTGAGAGATCACACTGGGTTTGGAGTCCTTAGGTTCTAGTGTATCAGAGATGAACCTAGATCTACATAGAAAGAGTACTCCCAAGACATTGAATGATTTGCAAAGTAAGTAAACAAGATGATAATGTTGTAGTAGAAGAAGATGAGATGAAATCAATTCATAACCCCTACTCCGTTCAATCTATCTAATAACTACTATTTTTATTTACTTGCACTATCAACAAAAAATCCAAAAGTCAAACTACCAATATACTTGTTAAATCCCTTGGATACGACACTTGTTGATACTACTACGTACCAATACACTTACTGGGAAATGGTTGTTGTAAAATAATCATCAGTTGTGGAAGACAAAAAACAGTGCATTCGCGTTTTGAATCCCTAACTTGGTATATGGATTTAGTTTAATTTTTAATCAAGGTAAAATAGTGATTTTTTGCCTCAGTGCAATTTTAACCGAGGTAAAATAGTGATTTTTGGCCTTGGTTCAATTTTAACTGAGGCCAACTGCCCCCTTTTCCAATTAATTTTTTTACTTCGGGTCAGGGAAACTGAAGCTTAAAAGGCTTTATGGCAACGAGTGTACGGCAACCGAGGCAGAAAAGTATATTCTTCTTCGAATATTGAGGAAAATGAGACAAAAAGGCTTATAGGAATTGGAAAATTTCTACCGCTCCATTAATGCTTCAGTTTCCTAATAACCGAGGCCTATAACATGAGTTTAATCAAAACTGCACTAGTGATATATATATATATATATATATATATATATATATATATATATATATATATAAAAGCTTACTTAATTAATTATGAATATTTTAATAATTTAAACAAAAATATGACAGAAATGAGTATCTTGACGGATATGGGGACGTAAATGAGATAGATATGTATATCTTCATTTTCTTTAATTGTTATAATTACTAAGTGCCGGTGCGTTCGATAAGAAGACCTCATTTTCTTTGATTTCGAACCTCCGTAGAAAGATAAAAAGATAGATGAAAAAAAAATGAAAATTTATTTATTTGTCCAGTTAAAAACGAATTAGTGTACTCTTTTGTTTATCCCTCTCATTTTAAAAAGTAAGATTCTCACACTTTTCCCGAATTCTTTCCTAAAATTCTAAGTTTCAGTAATTCCTTACTTAAATTTAAGACCAGAATAAGAATAATACAAACAAGAACTCATAAAAACGTAATGTCATAGGGCTTTTTTTCTCAATACTTTTCTTGTTACACAATGCAGTACAAATACTACTGCAAAAGTTAATAATCTCTCCCTTATATATGCATATCCACACCTATTATGCTTTTACCACCTTTAAATACTTTATTTTTGAGCAAGTAAAGATTAACCGACATTAGACGAATATAAAACCCTATGGTATAGATAAACCAAAATGGTTGCTTCAATTGATATATGATATTTTCATTTTTACAGAGCATAAAATATCTTCTTAGATCTACAATAACTTCATTTCAAAATTCTTCCCATTCCGGTTAAAATTAATAAATATATTTATCATTGGAGGAGAAAATCAAAGAAAGAAGGGTTAAAACGAATTCAATCAATACTTTATGAATAAATGGGTATCTATGTTTTTTAGGTATTTCTTTGAAATGCGATATCTTAACGAAATTGATATCTTCAAATTTAATAATCATATGTCATTACCTGAATATGCCACGAAGAAAAATATGGGAAGAGCAAGTCAAATCAATATCTAAACATATTAGACATATGTTTTTTTTTTCGATGTTTAAAGAAATATATATTGACTTCTGTTTGTTAGGTAAAAGATATATAGAAATGAATTATGTTATGACATACTCAATGTAGAAAGTAAGTTTTTATTTATTATGAAAAATATTTAGATTCTTGTTTTGATTCCAAGTTTGCTGAGTAACATTATTAGAATCAATCATCATACATCTGAAGTATGTTCTATTTTGAAGTGTGAAGTTTCGTCACAATCAATGCCTGAGGAAAATAACAAACCATCCTTAATGGAGGGCTTAAAGGACTGAGTGTTCACATGTAAAACCTCGTTATCGACCACGATGGACGTCAATGTTCCGGTCTCAAGATCCATCCCTAATGGAGGGTTTAAAAGACTGATGGTTCACATGTAGAACCTTGTTATCGCTCCCACGATGGACGTCAATGTTTCGACATCAAGTCTGATGATAGAATCGTTCTCAATCACTATGCATCCGAAATATTGTCCGTTTTGAAATATGTGTGTTTCGTCCCAGCTTTGTCCTTGAAAGGCGTCTAAGATAATAGAAGGAGGAAGAAATATTTAAATCGCCTTTAAGTTTCGACTCCTAAATGATGTGAAATTATTGAACGTGGTAAGAACAACTCTGAAATGTAATTTAGGCGCACAAATAATTTTGGGGAAAAGAATCATTGTGCTAATAGAATAGCTTAAATTCATCAATGCCATCCAAAATTATATTTACTATTTTTTCATAATAAATACCAATTACTTATGTTTAGAATAGTTTGATTTCTTTGAAAGGTTATTATATATATATATATATATATATATATATATATATATATATATATATATATATGTGTGTGTGTGTGTGTTAGGTTCACCCCTCCTCCCTATTTTTATGTTTTCTCTTTTAAAAAACTTATCTAGGTGAAGGCGTCAAGTGTAACATTTTATCAATTTTAAAATTTGCAAGTCTATATACACAATTATTTGGTTCACAAAAAAGTGTACGCAACTTTAAGTTTCATAATATTACAATTCTTCATGTATATACATCAGTTCAAGATATCTCAGTAGTCAAAATAACACTCATAAATTCAACGTATAAAGAATTTTGAATTTTCATATAAAAATAATTGATATATATTATAATTTGAAGAGACTGTTGCAAAACAGAAAACACATGAAAGGATTATGTACAAACAAGGAAATGATAATTTGTCAAAGAATTGAGAAGGTTGGTTGTTCAATTTTAATTAAGATGTCACAAAGAATTAAGTGAAGTTGAAATTGTTTATTGCACATATTTTTCCATAGTAAACGACAAGTGGGTTTCTGCAATACATAGTTTAGATTTCATGTAATTAAAAAATAACTAAATTATAGTCTCAATAAATCTATATGTAGTTTCTCGTTTTGTATTGTTTTGGTCAAAACTTAGTTATTAAATGGTGAGATTAATCATAATTCAAGTTTAAGTGTGAGAATATATGATTTATTATTTTGAATGGACAAACAAATTGACAACAAAATCAACCTCGTAAAGACAAATCAGGAACTTAGTCTCATTCATAATATTTCAAGCATTTTCGTTTTAATGTTAATGAAAAAAAATGTTTAAAATATCAATTAAACTTAATAAATTTAATTAAAAAAAATTAAATTTATGTATTTTTAAAATTGGAAGACTAAATAAAATTTTTGAAGATAAACTAATTTTATTATCCACTTAAAATTAAACATGTATAAAAATATATTTAACTTTATTAAATTAATATAAAATGGTTGCTTTGAAAATCAACTCCACCTCACTTCCATGGAGATAAGCCAGAAAAAGGTTTAAACTGCGATCAATTTTTGTCCATTCATTTAACCCGCAACAATGGACTTAACCCAAGTTAGTTCATAAGCTTATGACCTACCTGTTTTTAAAATAACTGTTATAAATTCTTTTTAAAAATTCAATCATTCGCATGTTTATACCAACTTCAAAACAAATATATGGAATGTGGTCCGTATGTGATTTGATTGATTTTTAGTTGATTTAGCAATATAAATAACATAAAAAATATAAAATGTATTCACAGTAATTCATTCTTGATGTCATTGAAGTTATTAAAATTTGATAAAAAATACATCATAAGTGTAACATAAAGTAGTAAGTTACCTGAGAAATTATATTTAAAAAATCTTGAGATTTGAGTTTAACTGCAAAACATATCTTCAAAGGAAAAATATAAATACTATCAAATTTATTTAAACATGTTGTATAATTATTACATTATAATATTTAAATGTATTTGTACAATAGAAATATTTAGTACCTGGGTTGTCATGCATATAGGATACGGTGTTGTTCAAGCTTCCAAACCAGATTTTTTTAACAAATGTTGCATAAATTGATGTTAAAAGTGATGCGACGAGTATGCCTCTAGAAAATGATTTCATTTTTGGAAGATTACTCATCCTCACTATTTTTAACTTGGGCAAAGATAAAATTGAACTTTGGTTGTCGAAACAAGTCAATATTGGAAGATCCTTCATTACAAGACATTCTAGTTTGGGAAAAATGATGGACACATTTTCAGCTTCAGATATATCACTAGATATGACCTCTTCCATTTTATCACATTTGCACAATCTGAATATTTTGAGTTTCCCAATATTTTTTATTGAAGTAAGTGAGAATGAACTTTGGAGGTTGTCACAACCAAAAATGTAAATTGGCACCAAATTTGAGAAAAATGAAACTTGAGGTTCCTTGTTCCAAACATACTTCAATTTGATTAGGTTAATCAATGCTAACACCTCGAGTTGAGGAAGTATTTCGTGAATTTTATGATCAAGATTGTCTTCTTCAAAATCAAATACCTCTGTCAATAATTCACATTTGCTCAAAGTTAATTTTCTCAAATTCTTGAATCTCGTGATCATGCTTGAGGAGATGGCATTCAAAAATTTGTTGTTGTTGGCCAATATTAGATTTTCCAGTTCAGAAAATGATTTGGACGGATAATTCCAGTGCCAAAGCTTCTCTACATTCATATTGATCACATAAAGTATCTTCAATTTTTCCACCAACAACTGCAAGAAACAAGTGGTAATTTCAGCTTGTAGGCCTATGCATGAATTCAAAACTAAGTAGAATGATAGTTTTTCATAATACCATGTTATGCACTAATATTATTGAATCCCATACTTTTATTCCATCATCAATACAATAAGTAATTAAAATAAATACTAGTTACGTATATCAAATGTCAAGAAAGAAAACATGTGATTTCCATGCAAAATACACTCGATAAATAGTTTGTAATGGAAACTTACTGAACTTGGGAAGAAGCAATTTGTTGTAGATGATTCTTCAAAAGTTTTGGAATCTTCAATAAAAGAAATCATAGTACAACAATTTGCTATTTTTAATGTTTGTAGGGAAGGAAATTCAGATATAGAAGGAAAGACAACAAAGAGACTTGGTAGATTTTCAAGAGAAACTTCCTTCAATTCATGAAAGGTGAGTTTCCCTCTCATGCCCTCCGCTTCTTCTTCTTCTTTGGAGATAATAATTGTATCCAACACCTCACAATCATAAATTTCCAGATTTGTTAGTTTTAGAGGAACTTGAAGCATATTAAGAGACTTACATTGCTTCACCTGTAAGAGTTTTAGGTTTTGATAGAACCTGGAAATATCTTTGTTAGCAACACAAGTTAACCTTGGAAGATCAATCAAAGTTAGGTCACACAGTTGTTGTAAAAGGTGTGTGGAACAAGATATTTGTTGAAGAATATTAAATATTATTTTAAATTCCTTACAGTGACTCACAACAAGTTTCTTCAAGTTCTTCAACTCTTGTAGTGTCTCAGAGAAAATGACACAAACCAAGTTGTCATAACTGTCAAACATAATCTCATTCAATTCAAAGAAAGATTTCCCATCAGTCGTTAGGGTTTCATGTGGATCTGCAAATGGATTGGACATTTTGCAATCATCAAAGATTTTAGACTTGGGAATTCTAAATGACCATCGTAGATTTGTCTCAACTTTTGGAGAGACTTCAACTCCAATTTGCTCAGTGATGGAAAGTTAGTTGTTGGACCACCTTTATTTAAATGATCCAAAAAAACGGTAAATAAGGCTCACATTTTTCTATAATTAATTCCTTAAGTCGGTGAAGCTTCTTTGGTGGATACAGTTCAAATATATATTGGAGACAGGAAACATCTATGATGTGTAAAATTTGTAGGTTTCCAAGGTCAATATAGTCTGGATGATCAAAGAACCACATATAACTTAAGTTGGTTTTTATTAATTTTAGTTCCTTTAGCTGTGTGAAAATTTTGTCATCTTCGTACCTCTCATCATTAAAACAAAAATGATATAGTGAGCACTCTTCAATGTTAATAACTTTGAGTTTGTGAGACCTGTATGCTAACATTATTAGAAAATCGTCCAACATTATTCCATTACAGTTATTTACCCGAAGAATTTGAATGTTGGTGAAATGTGAACTTTGAAGATTATAGAATATCTTATCCAACTCTTCATTGTTACATACACTGTACTCAGTAATGAGTGAGAATTTGTCATCCTGCATTAATTTTTTTGAGAATTCATCATCAAAGACTAAAAATATGTTGTATATGTCTTATTCTGATAAATAATGTTTGAGAGAGAACTAACCAATAACTCAAAAAGATATGCAAGGTTGGTGTGAGGGTGAATTTGCACTTCATCATTTTGTGTTATTAGTATCGATTTTAACTGTGATTCTTTTATCATTCCCAACCCAAACTTCTTGATGTCGGGAAAATGATCCAACACCACATTCTCTAAGGATGACCATTTAACAATGTCTCCCGAGTAAAAGCTTCTTAGATTAGGCAAGTCTTCAAGATGCACTTTCTTCATTTCACAATATTCAACTGATATTCTGGCTTTTCTGACGTTATCAATATCTTTTTCTATTTTCTGTTCATAAATAAAATCTTTATCAGGATTTTGGATCGTAAACAAAAATATCCACCAAGGAACACAATATTTTTATTAAAAAATTGAATGTATTTTTACTCTGTTTTCTAATGTATTTTTATAACTAGGGTTAATTATGTTTTTGGTCCCTGACTTACTAAGCGATTTTGATTTTAGTCTCTCTTCTAAAATTTGCTCTAAATAATCCATGTCCTTTCAAAATTCATGGGATTAGTCCTCGATATCTAACGTTGTTAATATTTTTCTTAACGTGGCAAACGATATTCTACGTAAACAAATCTATTTAAACATGTAGCAAATTTTTTATTTAAAAAATAAAATTGATTTTCCAACTAATCTTCTTCTCCTTTGTTAGGCTAGGTTTCTCTCCCAAATCTCCATTAGAGCTTCTCTTGTTCCTTCCATTCTGCAAAATCCAAAGACACAAAAGATCTTCATCTTTTTCTTCTCTCTCGCATGGGATGTAGCTTCCCTTTGTCTCCCCATTCTAGCACGTAGACACCGTTGAAGCGCTCGCCGGCTGTCGCACCTTGCATCTATGTTTTTCTTCCGGCGCGAGAATCCTAATCCAGCCACCACTTAACGACTACAACTGTTTCGTCCGTTTAGAGCTGCCGCTGGTGACGCCGCTTGGGGTCGAAGTGCTTGCCTGCGTCAACCACGTCACGAAACCCTTCTATTTCTATTCGCTCACACGTGTTCTCCTTCAAGCTTGCTTGGCTTCTTCCTTCCGCAAGCCACACGGGATCCACTACTGTTAGCATAATAGCGCGGAGGCACCAATTCTCCATTTAATTGTTTTTGTTTTTTTCTGATTAGTTATTCTTCTTGATTTTGGGTTGTTTTTATTGATGATGAAAATGTGCATTTTGGCCGGATCTACTGACACTCCCTTATTGGAAATCTCATGTCCTAAGAATTTTACTTTCTCTAACCAAAATTCACACTTAGACAATTTAGCATACAATTTCTTTTCTCTCAAGATTTTCAAGACAATATAAAGGTGTTCCTTATGTTCCCCAAGAGTCTTAGAATAAATAAGAATGTCACCTATAAAAACAACCACAAATTGATCTAAAAAGGGATGGAAGATCCTATTCATATAATCCATAAATATTGCAAGAGCATTGGTCACACCAAAAGGCATCACTTGATATTCATAATGGCCATACCTAGTTCTGAAAGTAGTTTTTTGTATGTCTTCTTCTTTTACTCTAATTTGATGATATCCTGACCTTAAATCTATCTTAGAAAATACAGAGGCTCCTCTCAATTGGTCCATCAAGTCATCTATTCTAGGAAGAGGGTATTTATTCTTTATGGTGAATTTATTTAATTGACGGTAATCTATACACAACCTAAAACTTCCAACTTTCTTTTTAACTAACAAAACTGGGGCTCCCCAAGGTGACACACTAGGACGAATGAACTGTTTTTCAAGTAACTCTTCTAATTGTTTATTCAATTCTGCTAATTCAGAGGGTGACATCCTATATGGTGCCATAGAGATTGGTCCAACTCCAAGCATCAGATCTATGGAAAATTTAATCTCTTTGTTAGGTGGTAAACCAGGGATATCATTGGGAAAGACTTCAGGAAAATTTTGAACAACTGCAATATTTTTTAACTCAACTTCCTCTTTTATTTCCATAGAAGATAATAATGAGTACCCTTGAATTTCATTCCTTAAAGGTTCAATTTTTGAATTGGTAGGTGATTTTAGAAGATTATCAGAGTTTGGAAATATCACTTATTTCTTAGCACAATTCAAAAGGACTTGATTGGAAGATAACTAGTCCATACCTAAGATTACATCTAATTGAGATAAAGGTAGACATATTAAATTTACAAAGAATTTTCTATTCTCAATGAACAGTTGACAGTCTAAACAAACTCTATTGGTAATTACCGAGTCATTTGTGGAGTTGAAACGACCAAACTAGTTTTTAGAAAAGAGGTCAACATATTAAGATGTTGAACACAATAATTGGAAATGAATGAGTGAGTTGCACTTGAGTCATACAATACATTTAAAGTTTTTCCTTTAATAAAGCACATACCTTGAATTAGATCATGGTTTTCAGCCGCTTTAGCTACAGTCATGGTGTACACTCTTCCTGTTGTGGTAGGTCTTGTCTTGGTTGGAGCTGGATTGAAATGTGGCTTCTGTTGTCCACATTCAGAGAATAGTTGACCAGGTTTCCCACACTTGAAACAGACTGGTCCCTTAAGATGACAATCTTTAGCAGGATGACCTTGTCCGCATTTAAAGCATCTAATATGATCATATATAGGTCTACTAGAATTTCTTGATGAAGATTGGTTGGATTGGGTCCTCCATTGCGGGCGATTGTAAGGTTTTCCCTCAATGCGTTTATTTTTATTTGTTTGGGGTCCAAAATACTTTGGTTGTTCTCAAAATCTTCCAAAAATTTACACTTGTGAATAAGCGTATGAAAATCATCAATTTCTAGTATTCCTATTGCTTTTCTCAATTCCTCCCTAAGCCCATTTTCAAATTTTATACATTTCATGCTTTCTTTTGGGTGATAAAAGAAGGTAAAGTATTTTCCTAATTCTGCAAACTTGGAAGCGTATTCCCCTACTGGCATACACATACTTCCTTGCTTCAACTGTATAAACTCTATTTCTTTTGCTCTCCTCACATCATTGGAAATATTTTTCTAAAACTGTTCTAAATACATCCTAGGTAATAATTATTCTTCCTCCTTCAAGTAATCTCCTGGTACCATCCCACCAATATTCAGCTTCTCCTATTAACATAAATACAGCATAATTCACCTTTTGGTTATTAACACAGTTCATAACTCGAAATATTTTCTCCATCTCCTTAATCCATAATTCAGCCTTTTCTGGATCATATCCTCTAGAAAATTGTGGGGGTTTGTTTCTCCTAGATTCAGCTAAACCTTGTGATTCAGGGTTTCCTTCAGGTCTTTGATTCCTTATTAGAGCAACAACCATGTCTTTGATAGCTTGCATTGCTTCAGTTAATTCATGGTTCCTCCTATTGTTTGCCATCTGAAATCGTATGTTAGTAAAAAAAAATATAATGAGCACATTTTACAGATCTCGCATGAAACGTCGCTCTGATACCATCTAATGTGACGAAAAAAAATCTTTTTATTTAATTATTATTATTATTATTATTTCCTACAATAAAATTTAAAGGCAAAATTATACGATGATATCAAATTATACTTAAAATATTCACACACACACACACACACACACACACATATATATATATATATATATATATATATATATATATATATATATATATATATATATATATATATA
>Ga0214542_1005486_pt1 | contig 24044 bp, 16 predicted proteins | sample CNSS1metaG_FD_160096 | JGI IMG/M metagenome (GOLD analysis project Ga0214542, IMG submission 160096) | Root nodule microbial communities from cowpea collected in UCLA plant growth center, Los Angeles, California, USA - CNSS1 | ecosystem: Host-associated > Plants > Roots > Nodule | place: USA...
TCTTACTCTATTGTTCTGCCTCTCTCTTTATTTTATAGCCTCCTCTCCACTAGGTTTAAGTGAGACATGGGCTTCTCAAATTTTGGGCCTTTTCTCCACATAGGAAGGGAGCCCAATACCCAACAGTGTGAAGTGCATCAGGTAATGCAGATTTTACAACAGTTATGGGAAATGAAAATGGCTTGGTTAGTTAGTTCAGCTTCACTTCACTTCATTTCAATCTTTTTTTACCTGTTCCATTCTCTAGTGAATTCATAAAGCATTCCAATAATAGACCCACTCGATTGAAAACTCAAATCGTCCATGTGATTGCACAAAAGTTGTTTTCAACACCGCACGTGAAATACTCCCACTATTGCACTACTGGACCCGATTTTTGGAAGGCCAAATACTTTAACATTTTATGTAACAATAGTGTACTTACGGTTAACCATAAAACATGTTAAACGGGTTCATTAACTCATCCTCACACGACCGATTTGTAAAATAATATTTATGACTCTGATCATGTTAAAATGTACGTTTAATCTCTAACACAATTCGACAATTGTAAAATTTCTAACAATTTGTGAAACGGTTCTAATAGCTTAGAATTATTACGAATGGAAGACACAAAATCGACAAGGAACGTGAAAGAAATTTTGTATTATAGAGTAATAAATTATAATTCAATTCCCATAATAATCTAACAAACAAAGTTTCTGTTTTTTTTTTTAATCTACCACCAAAACTTGATTCTAGTGTGTAGCATTTTTTCTATATAATTTTTCTACAAAATAGAAACTCGTGGTCAATACAGTTCTTTAACTTTTCTCGAGCTTGCAAAAAATTATGCTGGCAAGTATCACGGGCCACACCATTTATGCGTTGGGCCCATTGATGTCCGTTGGCCTTTTCTTTTTGCATCAATATAATTTCTACCTGCACCCTATAATTTTAAAGATGATCCTTTTAAAATCTTTATGAAAATGACTTCTCTATTACCTATTCTGAAATATTCCAGAACAAGTTATTCAAAATTTTTGAAACATGTTTTCAGAATAGGTTTTGTAGAGCAGAATTTCTGGAAAAGGATTTCTAGAACAAATTATTGGAATGGATGAAATGCATTTTGGAACAAATTTTCTAAAATAGAATTTCTGGATAAGCTTTCGAAAACATATACCATACATTCCGGGAGAACAAGTTTTCCAAAAAAATGAAATGAGTTTTTCAGAATGAGTTTTTTCTGGAATGAGCTTTCTCTCTGTTTTCGTCTTCATCTACGGTGGAGAATGGTGCAACAGTCGCGATGGAGGCAGCAACAACAGTGGTTGTGTGGTGACAATAAAGGAGGGTGCAGTTAGTAATAATGGGTGTAAGAAGAAAAGACCTATCTATTTTTGCATTGGAGCCCAAATTTAAAGCCCAGTATCAAGACTTGAAAGGGTTTCAAATTCATATAACATATTCTTTTAACTTCAAGTGGATATAGATATCTTGGAATTGTGCCACTGCTAAATGAACTAAAATACATTATTTTCACTTAATGTGGATAATGCGCTAGCACTAGTTCAAGTATTTTCAATTCTTTTTATACGCAAACATACAATTCTCTCATTTAGAATCATTGTCAATTTATTTTATGCTTTCAGAAATCACAGTTGAGTAAAAATGAGAAAACTGAATTATAAGACCAATTTACAATATATATAAGTGAATGCAATCCTCACTTTACAGGTTAATTTTGTGGGGTTGAGTTAGATTTAAAACCCACTTCTAACATGGTTTCAGAGTCAAGTTAGAGTCTATCATAATAAACTTTCTTAGACATTCTGTTCCATCCGATATCAGCGTGAGAATATGTATTGGAAGTCCCACATCGACTAGAGATAAAAACAATTCACGATATATATAAATGAGTGGAATCCTTTCACTTGGATTATACAAGGAAAAGTACAGCATAGCAAAATTGATGATAAAAGAAAGTTTCTTCTCTACAAATTTGGGTCAACTAATCTATCCAACCACCATTATAACATGATTTACAGCTCTTTGAAGCCAGAAGTGAGGTTTAGAAACTCATCCTCCTTGCATGGATGATCATATCCAAACTCTTCTTCTGCTCGACTTAAGAAAGAGGCTTGTATGAAAAACAAATATTTGAATTCTGTATGTAAATGAATTATGTTGCTTAGTGTATATATATAGTCGCTCATGAATCATCTGCATCTGCAATATTCCAATTCCTCCGTGAGTGATTTTCTTACAACATTTCTATTGAGGGATAAGGAATCACATGGTGTTGTCTTGGAGATTTATTTCAAGTATTAGGAACATAAATGGGAGTGTATACCATACCCCACATTCTGAGATAATGGCCAACATATTTACCCACTTGAACTCAGATACTTCAGCAGTGGTCAAATGCAAACCTTGTTCGTTCATGGAGCAGCATCTGTTTCAATGGTGGACATGCTTCAGACATCACCCATGTTTCTTTGAAGAAGATATATAAAATATGTAAGATGCAATAAACAACTTATAAACCTTGATACTTGACCATAGCTGCCACAGAGAAGTTTCAACATTATCAAATAGTTTCTCTCGTTTCACATATGCACATATTTTATTTTAAGTGGGGTAATCTGTTCCAGAAGGTTGGACTTGAGTTATGTTATGTACTATAACATGAGTAGAAAGTCCTCTAAGACAACACCATATGCTTTGTCTCTCATTTGGTCCCAGAACAACAACTCATAGCCCTCTTTCACCAATATTTTGAAGAAGATATATAAAATATGTATCTCTTTATTCAAGATTATACATATGAAATGAATATTTTTGAGGAGCATTGACCCAGATCATACATGAAGTGCCTTCTCTGCCTAGGTAGGTTCACAAGAACATTGGCATTGGGGTATTTACAACAACAAAGTCTTGGTACAACAACATCCAAGTGGAACTAAGTAATTCATAAAGAATGTGGGAAACTCACAAACTATGGATTGGTCATATCAACTGGATATTCATCTAGTAAGAGAAACTGAGAAAATCAATATAAATCCAATTTTAATTTTGGTATCTTTCAGTCACTAGTAACAGTCTACACCACATTCAAGTCCTGTGTTGCAGGGACTATGAAAAAGATCTACACAACCACTCCACAGTAGACATTTCTTTTACTGTATTAGTTATGAGAAAGTGGTAGTTCATTGACCTGAAGAAGGTGATTATACTGGGTATGCAATTATTTGGTTATTGGCTGTAAAGTCTCTTTCTGAGGTGCAACCAGGTTGGCATGACTTCTCAATTCTGAAATAATCCTTCACCAAAATCATGTAGGCAATATCATGTGACACCTCATTAGCCCTTGTCTCTCACTAGACCCCATCATGCATCAAATTTCCCACCAACCATAGAGTTCATCACAGAACCGGGTTCACACAGACTCCTATATCTATCTATCTATATATACTCAGTGACATTCTCAAGTAATGCAAGCCATTCACAGAGAACTCAAACACTTCTTCCACACACAAGCTCTTCTTGCATTCTTTGGCATCGTTCTCTGAGCAATTCATCTCAAAAAGCAATGGGCTTTCGCTTACCCGGTATTAGAAGATCATCTTTTGCTGTTACCAAAGCAGCTTCCAAGAGTGTGGAGGTTCCAAAAGGCTATCTTGCAGTCTATGTTGGAGAGAAAATGAAGCGGTTCTTCATTCCCATTTCGTACTTGAATCAACCTTTATTTCAAGAATTATTGAGCCAAGCTGAGGAAGAATTCGGGTATGAACATCCAATGGGTGGTATCACAATTCCTTGCAGGGAAGAGGCTTTCTTAGATCTCACTTCTCGTTTGAATAGGCTATAAATCATGTTGGAGGAGAGTGACATAGATTAGTTGAGAAAAAGTGTACAGAAAGAAGAAAATTTTATTCATTTATTATCCTTATTTTGTAAGTGGAAAAAACCATGCAAGTGTGGTAGTTATTAACAGCAATGTCATATTTCTTTTTTAGTGAAGTTTCAATGAATTTTACCAACACAAAGTATCATATTTCACACATTTACCACACAACACAGTTATTAGTTGTAGGATTAACTAAACACAGGAATACAATTGACTGCAGTAGAATAAATTTGGTAATCATCATGCAAATCCATTGAGCAAAAATAAGAAAAGCCCAAAGTGAGCCCATGGGCCCAAAAAGAAGCAAGAGACTTGGGCTTGTAAAGCGGGAAGGGAGCCCAGAGGAAAGAAGACAGGATTCATCATGCAACAAGCAACTGTAGTCCATTAACTTTTTGAATTATCTCCCATTCATCCAGTAATAAGTTTTCTAAAATGTAAATATATTCCACAAAGAAACTCATTTTATAATGGATGAGAGGTGAATAAAAAAATTAATGAAATGCACTGAAGAAATATCTAAGCTTGAATTGTAATTAATGGGCTACACATTAAGTTGTGATAGTCATCTTGAGATTACTTAAATAATGTCTTTGGACTAAGAAATTAAGAAATGTATATGAGGGAGTAGAAAAGAAAAAAAGAAAAAGAAAAATGAGTGAATATTAAGGTTTTTTTAAATCAAGGGAAAGAGAATTTAAAGTAAAGAAGAAAATGAGGAGAAGATGTATAAAAATTTGTATGTGGTTTGATTGATAAAATAAATTTTAAAAAAATTTAAAATGAGAAAATTACCCTTAACATTAATATTTTTTAATTAAATTTAAATTATAATTAATTATTATTTTACAATTTTATTTACTTTTGTTGTTATTATTAATTCTTTTAATTTATTATTTATAAAATTATTTACTTTTATTCTAATTTCAATATTATTATTATTATTATTATCATCATCATCATTTTATAATCATCTTATAAGTTTATTATTATTTTTAATAATGATATTATTATTTCATAATTTTTATTATAAATAAATATATTACTATTCTTTTAAAATTTATTATTATTATTTTATTATATTATATAATACAGTTAATTAGATTACATTATATAAATAATATAATCAATTATGTTATTACAATATTCACCTTTGTCATAATAATTATAAAAAAAAAAATATGTTGACATCTTAAAGAGATGTATTGGGACCAGCATCTTAATCAAGTATCATAGTTAAATAAGTTTTCTTAATTTTTGAGATACTATCCATAACAATTTAAGAAATCTCGTAAATGAGTTCCTATTTAACTGTGTAATGTGATATGTTTAGTGTTAATAGAGACGTTTTACTTATCGAAGTTAAGCCCCTAATAAATTATTTTTCTATTTAAATTTAAAATCACATCCGAACAATTACATTAATACTAAAACTAAAATAATTAAAACAATAAACTAGTTGCTGCTGCAAACATTAACATGTTTAGGATCACTAATCATGAGCCTTACTTGCAATTGCCAATAGAGAGCAGCAACAACCCTAAACGTGAATTCACACAAATTTGTATTGATTTTAATATATGTATGGTTAAATTATATTAAACCCTAAAATTGAAATCATTCAAATATTCCACAAAAAATAAAAATCTGCGCTTGGGGATAATTATAAAACCCAGAAAGTGCGAGTGTGTGGTAACAGAGTATTCAACGACAAGTAAATGCTTCAACACAGTGATGAGTATGAATATCTTTCAATTCCTCAACATAATCAATGGAACCAATGATTTTGTTCCTAAACACATCTTCCACTTTTGCATGAAAGCAAAGGGAAAAAAAAATATTACAATCTCTACAAAATTGTTTGTTTGAACTAGATTCTACCATGTGTGTCGGTGTCAGAAGTATTCAAGTGAGAACCGACATGATATTTAAGAAGACATCTTCTCTGCAAGGAATTGTAAGACCACCCATTGGATGATGGTACCCATATTCTTCTTCTGCTTTGCTTAGCAAGTCCTGGAATGAGGGTTGGTTCAAGCATCCAATCGGAATCACGAATCTCTTCTTTTTCTCTCCGACATACACTGCAAGGTATCCTTTTGGGACTTCGGCACCCTTTGAAACTTCTTGTCTAGCTCTTCTAACACCAAGCAAACCAAAACCCATGTTTTCTACTTCTTGTTTGTTGTACGAAGTGTTTCAAGTTCGAAGCTTTATGATATATTTGAGAGTGGAACGAGGGGGTATATATATGGCGCTTGTGTGGATCACCTTGCTTCCTAAATTGAATGGTTTAAGGCTCTTTGGGTCTGGTGAGAAACAAGGGATCATGAACCATGTGGTTTTGTCTTACACGTCTTTATCAGAAATGAAGATTTTTATGGAAGTGTGGTCAATAAAGCTATTGCTTGAAGTTGAAAGAGAATTGTACACCAAAAAAACCTAATTATCGTTCAAACTATTTAATGCCCTGTTTCTTATTGTTGAAGACATGTACCAGACATCTCTCATATTCTCCTCCTCACACGTATGTTTCATTGTTGACAAATATCTGTGCAGGGTACTGAAAATTTTTATTCAGTGGTTGCATTTGTACAATGGCATTCATTGTGATAACAGCTTGCATGACAAGTCCTCGCCAACAGCACGGAAGGTACTTGAGATTGAACTCTCCATCAGCACCTCAGAGTTTACTACGGAACAAGTACAAAGCAACATACAATTTAATTGCAGACTGAGACATTGTTTGTTGCATTGGTATATTCCTCTATTGACATTGTTGTGTTGTGTATTTGAATAAAGTATTGGAATAATGGAATATACTTTCAGTTTCACTCCAGCAACTTGACTACCGCAACCTTCAGGGTGAGAAAGTCATCATTATTAACTTTTACTTTCACTCTAAAAGCAAATATTGCCACATGCCTTAAGATGGATATTATTCCATGTTTAGTTCAGTTTAAAAGGTAAACTGAAGGCACGAGATTACAAAGACCTTTCATAAAAGGGTGAAGCCTAAAAGCTAAGAAATTATGACATTTCTACTATATTCTGTCTCTAACTTCTATTAAGCCATTTGTCTTTGCTTTCACTGAATCTTAAACCAATCAACTCTTTCTTTTCAAATTATATCATCTTTCAATGAAAATGAAAATCTCTATAGGTGTTATGTAAAATTGCCAGTTGGAATAAATGTTTTTACACAATGGGTCATGACAGAAGACAGACATTGAGCTTAATTTAGATGGGACTTGTACTTATACAGCTCATAGATTGCTTATGTGACACTGTTGTGGAGCAACATATTTCAATAATCCAGTAACATAGGTTGATGTTTTTGACAGTAATCCAGTTACAGATGTCAGGTTTTTATTTTTTAAAATGTGCTATTTCTTGTATCGTTTTGCTTAATTCTACAAAGATAAAAAAAAGGAATAAGTGAAACAATGAAGCATGGGTGCTGAGGAAAGAACATTCAGTAAAACGATCTACTATCATTTTAAATGATTAAAGGAAATACATGAATGTTATATTAAATATATATCATGAAAAGAATAAATATGTACAAAATCATTTTTCCGTAGAGGCTTTGTAAATGACTCTAATTAGTGATGGAGTTCAGAGATTGCAGCAAATTCTGTAGAATTAAATCAATTTATTTAGAATCTTATTTTTTTTATTTGTGTTGGGGTCAACATTCTGGGATCCATGTCTAAGTTTATGACAGAACTACAATAGTACATTCAAAACAGCCACAGTCAGGTTTAGCGAACTAATCTATATCGCTACTATAACTACTTAGATTAATGCAAAATTGGCAGAAATACCACAAAAGACCAGTTGAGGAAGGCAGATGGTAGATGGTGGTCAAGTTTTTGCTGTATCGTATTTTAATTCATTCATATATACAAAAAGTAAGCATAAATTCGGGATAAACCTTTGGTAAGTTATCATTGAAATGTCATGAACTCTTTTACAACATCTTGGATACTACAAAAATGAAAAAAAGCAATGTCTGCTCTACAATCTGTTACTCTATGTTATTCCTCTGAAGAGAAATATGAACTATTATTGCACATTCAAGCGAGAAGCTATATCTAAGAACACATCTTCCTTGCAGGGAATTGTGAGGCCTCCCATAGGATGATCATAGCCGAACTCATCTTCAGCTTGTTTTAGCAATTCTTGAAATAAAGGCCGGTTCAAGAATGATACGGGAATCATAAACCTCTTCATTTTCTCTCCAACGTAGACCGCAAGATAGCCTTTTGGGACATCCGCAAGCTTTCTAGCTTGGCTTGTAAATGATGTCCGTCTTCCAAGTAAGTGAAAACCCATTGTTTTTGCTTCTACACACAAAGAACTACGGAGTGATCTCAGAAGATTAGTTAAAGGTTGTAATGAACTTGAATTCAGATGATTCAGTGTAAGAATGATTTGTGAAGCTTGTATGCTAAATGAAAGATACACACACATATATAGATAGATAACTCAAGCATCTCTCCTGAATTGGGTGGTGAATGTACCATTTGATAGGACCAAGTGAGAGACAGAGCTCATTAAGGTTAAGGTTGATGTGATATGTCTTGGATGGTCAACCATCAGATTTTACTTGAGATCTAATAAATTCTGCCTACGGAGAAGTCCTTGGATAGTTACCACCAGACATGCTATAGACATATTAAATATTGTGTTCATGGTCTCTATAAGCCAACTGGCAGATATTGATACACTGTAAACCCTAAAATCTATTTGAGTTATTGAATAACATTATTTGAAGACAAGAGATGTACTGCTTTTAATGATTTTTCTCTGGCTAATGCTACAAGTACCTTGAGTACCTGGCATATGGTCGTACAAATGAGCCTTCTACTATTTTATGTTGCTCAATAGATAGTTTACCTGAGAGAGTTGTGTGGAAGTATAGGTAGTTAATTATAAAAATATAATTTTTAACTTCGTTGATTTACTCAATTTTCTGCAGTCTAACCAGATAAGAATACAGTTGATAAATCCAAACTGAAGTTTGTGAGCTTTTCTGAGGTCTTAAAATATTAAGAACATTGGAAACCTATTTAAAGCACTGAGCTTTTTTACTTTTCTTTTTATTTTGATATTTTTCACTTTAGCCACTGAGCTTGCTTTGATGAGTAAATTTATAGAGCATCTGTAATTGACCTTCAGCTGTACAACATATACAAGCTCTGAAATCTGATAAGTGCTGCACTGATTAAATTTTGGTAATTATAGTGCATGGTTTATGGCTAAATCATTCAGTAAAGATATAAGGGCAGCACAGGTGCATATAAACTAAACCCCAAGTCTTAGAATATGAAATTTTGTTAGGTACAAGTTATCCATAGAAATAGATGAGAGCAAGATAAAAAACTTATATAGTAGGTCCACTACTATCTACCTTGGCTGGCAGTTTGGTAGTGGTGAAATCTTGTGTATGATCGGGGGCATTAATTTTAACTTTACATGTGAGCATTAAACTTTAAAATCTTTATATTTAGTCCATAATAAACTGATGCTTCTCTTTGGCTGAAGCAACTTACTATTAGCTCTGTTCAGACTGTGAAGCACATGGGCGGTTATGCAGTGAAATTCATGATAAAAATCAAATTCTAATTGAATTGCAGAGAGAACTGGACATTGTAATTGATAAACAACAATACTTAGCAATTGAATTCATTGTCACTACAAAAAATGGGGCAATCTTCACAGTTGAGAGAAGATGCCTCTGGTACAAAATTTCTCTACTAATCTATGTCAGTGTCCTATAGTGTGAGATTTATTTTCTATTCAAGCGAGAGGCTATATGTTGGAAGACATCTTCACTGCAAGGAATTGTGAGGCCACCCGTGGGATGATTGTATCCAAACTCTTCCTCAGCTTGACTCAATAAGTCTTGAAATGAAGGTTGGTTCAAATATGATATGGGAATCACAAACCGTGTCTGTTTCTCTCCAACATACACTGCAATATAGCCCTTTGGGACTTCTACTGATTTTGAAGCTGCTTTCTTAGCTGTGACTGATGGCCTTTGAATAGCTGGTAAACGAAAGCCCATTTTTTTTTCCTGTTTAGAGGAAGAAGATCAATATCAAATTTGCTGTGAATGAAACCAAATGTTGACACTCGAGGATGCGAATGGCTTGTGTTGTTTGTGAAGGGAAATGATGCTGTATATATAGTTCTAAAGATTCCCTAGAAACTAAACTCACACAAAAGGAGCGTTTATGGATGGAGGACATGCACATGAGATATCATGTGATGCTGTCTTTAACGTCTCTGTCAAGGATAAAGTTGTGTAGAGTGTGTAACCCCACCACCTTATCAAACAGTGCCAAACACATCTTCCACTTGTAACCAAACTAGACGTGCCTAAGTGAAACCAAACGTTTAATAATGCATTAGTTGGTATTCCATAATTTCGTAAACATGCTCTGAAGATGTTTTCTTAAGGTTGATAGTGCAATCTAATGCTGAAGTATACATACAGCACAGGTGGAAAGTAATTTCGGGCTGATGAATTATAAGGCTAAGGATTGCGAGATATCATAGACAGGTTTGGTATCACAAGCCTATTTTTTTCAAGTGCATTTGCTCCAGAATGTGGGACCCATATGATCAATTATAACATGTTGCATTCATCCATTAGAAAATCTTCCAAGGCAACACCAACCATATGCCATGTCTCCCTGTTGGTTCCCTAATTCTTATCTCATAGCCCTCCACCCTCAATAATACACAAGGACAACAATTTCTTACAAATTCTTTCATCTATATATATATTCAAGACTGTAAACGTTTAGAACAAAAAAAAAATCATTCACATCAGAAAGCATTTGAAGATCATAATCTTGTATCTTATTCACGAGATTTTTTCACAGCATTTTATTCCCAAGTCTCAGCACACATAACGATGGGTTTTCGCTTACCTAGTATCAGGAAAACATCATTTGCTGCAAACCAAGTTTCTTCAAAAGTTGTAGATGTGCCAAAGGGCTACCTTGCAGTGTATATTGGAGAGAAGAGGAAGCGGTTCTTGATCCCTGTATCTTACTTGAACCAACCTTCATTTCTAGATTTGTTGAGTCAAGCTGAGAAAGAATTTGGTTATGATCATCCAATGGGCGGTCTCACAATTCCTTGCAGAGAAGACTTGTTCCTGGATATTATTTCTAGCTTGAATAAGTGTTAGCCCCTTGAAGATGAAGCTGACATAGATGTAGACTAAACCTGACAGATTTTTTGTAGCATAGTTTCTTAGCTTGAAAATATTCTCCTCGTTTTTGCTATCATATACTCTGGCAATTGTAAATAAATGTTAATTTAAATGAGAAGTTTCCTACATGAAGCTTTTTCTCACATTTTCTCTTCATTTAACAGTCTGATGAAAATATTGATCGAATAAGAAATTGGCTAAAACTGAGTTGATTTAAATAAAACCATTCTTGATGTTTATAATTGAAATAAAACTGGTAACTCATAATTTTATAACTGAATTCCATAAATCAATAAGAAGGATAAATTTAACATACAATGACTGATGTGATTAAGAGACATGGAGAAAAAGTCAATCATGAAAAAAATCTTAAAATTATAGTCTTTGTGAACTTTCCCTAGTCACAGAAACATGGCCTGAGAAGATTTTTCATCCATACGTCTTTGTGAACCACATATGAAGATTCTTCAAACCTTTTGAAGACTACCTTTCTACTTTTGGAGAGAAACAGAAAGTAGATAAATCGGTACATTCACTGCTCTTTTTTTTTCTTCCTTTTTTAGGGTTTGTTTGGTAAATCAAACAACCCAAATGGGGAACTCTCTCCTGATTCTAAAATTAAAATTATGTGGTCTTCTTACACATTGTTTATATAGATCAACTAACCAATTTGTCAAATGAATATGAAATCTCTTTAGCCATGGATGTTATCTATTGAAATTAAAGTGGGAACAATAGAACTTCATATTAAACCCATTGTAACCACCTAGGCAATTTGGAGGAATCTTGTGTACGATGGGGGACCCAGAATTTTAATTTTACGAGTATCATGTATATAAAAGTTAAATTTTTTTCAGACCTTTCCCAAATAAATTGAAGCTTCTCAGTGGCCCTGGCAAAATACTATTATCTGTGTACTGTACATGATATACCAAGTAGTGAACACAACTTAATTTTAAGTCCATTATAACTGTCTTGGCTGGGGCAAAATCCGCTACTGTGCATAAAAAACTTAAAAGCCTTTGAAACTCGTTCTAGAAGTTGATGATTCTCCTCTGTCCTTGCAAAATACTAACACCTCTGCCCCCTCCCTGCCTTGCCCTGATTGCCAAGCACTTGGTTTTCTTATGCTGTGGAATTTATGAGGAATAATCGAGTCTTTAGTGCTGTATAGCATTCTAATTGCTGGGAGAAGTAAACATTGAAACAGATATATAGATAGAAACTTGCATTTGAATTCATCATCATTACTCAAAAATTGGTATTAATAGTTACAAGATTGAGAAGATGCCTATTGTACAAAATGTCTCTAATAAGCTATGTCAGTCTCCTAAAGTGAGATCTATTGTCTATTCAAGCAAGAAATTGTATGCTTAAAGACATCTTCACTGCAAGGAATTGTGAGGCCTCCCATGGGATGATCATATCCAAACTCTTCCTCAGCTTGACTGAGTAAGTCTTGGAATGATGGTTGGTTCAAGTAAGAGATCGGAATCACAAACCGATTTTGTTTCTCTCCAACATACACGGCAAAGTATCCCTTTGGTATGTCTTCTGATTTTGAAGTTGCTTGTCTTGCTGTGAATGATGCCCGTCGGATGGCAGGTAACCGGAAACCCATTTTTTGAGCTTGTTTAAGGAAGAACAACAATCTCAAATTTACAGAGAATGAATCCGAATTTTGATGCTTGAGGATTCTAAAGGCTTGTGATGTTTTTGAAGGTATAGGATAGTGTATATATAGCTGTTAAAAGAAGGAGGGCTTACAGATGAGATATCGCATGGTGTTGTCTGCAATAGTTCTATCAGGCATAAAGTAGGGTGCAGGTGTGTAACCCCACCTTGTTGAACAGCAGGAAACATTAAGCCTCCACATGTTCCCAATGATACGTGGCTAAGTGAAGGCCTAAGTCTCTTCATGGATTAATTGGTATTCCATATTTTGCCAAACATGCTTTGAACATGTTTTCTTCACGTTACCTAATGTTGAATTACAGCTGGATAGATTAAATTATGAGGCAAAGGACAGTGAGAGATCATAGACCATTATATTCATTAGATTTGAAATCATACATCTAATCTATTTGAAGTGGATTGGCTTGAGATAGTGTACTATCAACTTTAACATCTCCCATTAATCCCTAAGAAACACTTCCAAGGCAACACCATGTGCCCTTTCTGTCCTATCGGTCCCATGACTCTTATCTCAGCCATCCTCCCTCAATCATGCATGTACCAGACGATATCCTACAAAATTTTTCATCTCTATATATATTCATGGCTGCAAGCATTTAGAACAGCAAAAATCGTTCACATCCTGAAGCATTTTAGCTCCAAAAACTAGCATCTTATTTACAGCTCTCTTTTCTCAACTTGGTCTTTCCAATTATCAACATATAAAACATGGGTTTTCGTTTACTTGGTATCAGAAAGGCATCCCTTCCAGCAATCCAAGCATCTTCAAAAGCTGTGGACGTGCCAAAGGGTTACCTTGCAGTCTATGTTGGAGATAAAATGAAGCGGTTTATAATCCCTGTATCATGCTTGAACCAACCTGCATTTCAAGAATTGTTGAGTCAAACCGAGGAAGAATTTGGGTATGAACATCCAATGGGTGGTCTCACAATTCCATGCAGAGAAGATGCTTTCTTGGATATCACTTCTCGCTTGATTAGGTGCTAATCCATGAAGATCTGACAGATGTAAATGGATAGACACAATTTTGTAGCATAGTTTCTTACCTTGAATATATTCTTTCTCCATTTTTGTTATATTACTTTGGACAGTAGAAAGAATCTTACGAGAAATTTCCTACATGAAGAGTTTTCTCACATATGTTCTTCATCCGTCATTCATATACACAGTTGTCCAATAAGAAATGAGTTAGTTGTCTCCAACCAAATAGTTCTTAATGTCTCAGATTTAAATTCAGCTATTATCTCTACATTTTATGGCTAAGTTCAATGACAAAATAACTACATTATAACAGAGGAAAAGAAGATAAGTTTAAAACAAGATCATTAGTGCAATAAAGAAAAAAAGTCATCAAAACTGTATGTCTTGGCGAAACTCGACTGTTTTGATTTCATCTTACTTTTATGATTTTTGTGAACCATCCTGGTCATTGAAAATCTGAAATATGGCTTGACGAAAAACCATCCATACAATACAAGTCCATGCACATACGAGGGATGACTCCATTCTTTATGATAAAAAATTTGAGTCAAGCAGCGACACCATCTTCGAGTGATCATGTTAGTTGGTTTTACGGTCACAACAGATTATGGAAGTGACGAATTCTCCACTAATCGAATACTCTTCATACCTTGAACTATTTTAGATACTACCATCTTTTTTGGGATGAAAATTGAAATTAAGTATCTTACTCGAAGAAAGTGGGATTATTGCCCCACTTTGTAATCTGGGATCTGAAGATGATGCAAGGACGAGAAATTGCCCTACATTTTTATTGGGTATCATTGAGAAAAGAAAATGGTATACAAAGTGAGGTTTTCACCAATGAGGATTTTTAAAGGGGCGCAATCACATGATGATGTATAGGATGAAGTAAATTCTCCCTTTTCTTCTTTCTTCTGTAATGTTTGTTTAACAATCCAAACAACCAAGATAAACAATCTCATCCTCTTACAAAATGGAAACTATGTTCGAGTACATGGAAATTGAAACTGAAATAATGTGGTATTCTTACAAAGATTTTATATAAATCAATTTAACAATTTGCCAAATAAATGTGAAATCTCTTTAGCCATGGATGCTATCTATTGAAATTAAATCCATTGCAGCCACCTAGGGAATTTGGTGGAACCTTGTGAACGCTGGGACCCTGAATTTTAGTATGATGTATATTAAAGTTAAAAATATTCAGTCCCTTCCCAAATAAATTGAAGCTTCTCTGTGGACCTAGCAAAATCCTGACTATGAAGCACTTTGTTTGTTATTAACTATCAAGTCTTGGAATTTATGACAACATTCAAGTTCTTTTACTTTTTTCATTTCCAGCTAGCAGTCTTCTGATGCTGTCTACCATTCTAATTGCAGGGATAAGTGAAAATTGTAATTGATAAATAGAATAGTTAAGCAATTGAATTCGTTGTCATTACTCAAAAATTTGGTAACAATTGTTACAAGTCAGAGAAGATGGCTATGATACAAAAAGCTCTATTGATCTAAGTCGGTCTCCTAAAGTGTGGAATTTATTGTCCACTCAAACAAGAAATTATACATTGGAAGACATCTTCGCAGCAAGGAATTGTGAGGCCACCCATGGGATGATCATGTCCAAACTCTTCTTCAAGTTGACTCAGTAAGTCTTGGAATGAAGGTTGGTTCAGGTATGATACAGGTATCAAAAACCTCTTCTTTTCCTCTCCAACGTACACTGCAAGATATCCCTTTGGAACTTTTACTGATTTTGAAGCTGGTTGATTAGCACTGAATGATGACCGTCGAATTGCAGGTAAACGGAAACCCATTTTTGTACTTGGCTGAAACAAGAAGAACAAGGAAAATATGTTTGATTGATGAAGAATGTATCTAAATGTTGGTGCTTGATGATGCAAGTTACTTGTGTTCGTGAAGGTAAGGGGAAACTGTATTTATAATCTTCAAAATTCTGTTCAAAACAAATACGAACAGAAATGGTTAGTAATAGATGAAGACACAGAGATGAGATATCATGTGTGGTTGTCTTAGACACTTCTCTATCAAAGGTGTAGCTGTGTAGAAGAGTATAACCCCACCTTCTTAAACAATGGCTAACATAGAGCATGAACTTGTTCTACCCAAGCACAATTTTTGATCATGCATTAAATGGTACTCCATAATTTGGTAACAAACTTTAGACATGTTTTCATTTTGATAGAACAGCTTATAATGCTGAAGTACTGGTACAGCTGGTAACTAATATCTGCCTATAGGACAAGTGATAACTATATATTATATAGACCACAAATAACATTCCTGAGGTTTGTGGCCATACGTACCATTCATTTCAAGTGGTATTTCTATTATCTATTAAGAAAGTTAGGTTGGTTCTTGTGAAAGTCCTAGACAACACCACATGCTCTTGTCTCCCAGTTGGACCAATACTCCGATTTCACAGCCCTCAACTAATTATTCAAGTAGCCAAATTACAAATCCTTACATCTATATATTCATTTCTATGAGCACTTAGGACCATCATATTCCAAGTTCAAAAATTTGCATCATATTTACAAGTGTTTCTTCAGAACATTCTCTTTTCAAAGTCTCATCACATAACGATGGGTTTTCGTTTACTTGGTATCAGAAAGGCAACATTCACACGAAGCCAAGTATCTTCAAAAGCAGTGAACACACCGAAGGGCTACCTAGCAGTTTATGTCGGAGAGAAAATGAAGAGATTTGTGATCCCCACATCATACTTGAAGCAAACATCATTTCAAGAATTGTTGATTCTTGCCGAGGAAGAATTTGGATATAAACATCCAATGGGTGGTCTTACAATTCCTTGCAGAGAAGAAGAGTTCTTAGATATCACTTCTCGTTTGAACTAATAGTTTCTAATCCTGTGAAGACTAACCCTAGCATCAATTGACAGAATTTATGTAATTCAAGTTTTGATCTTGAAAATATTCTCATTTTTTATCATACTCATGCAAGTGTAAAAATGTTCATACAAAGATGAAATTTATGACCATTACCTTAGTTATCTTCTCTCCTCCTTATTTGCTATTATGAAAATCAACGGGATTTAATAAGCTGAATATTAAGTTTCGAATGGTAATATGAAAGTTTCTTTCAAAGTCCTGAAAAGGGTGAAAGAAACCAGGAGTTATTATGTTTCGTGAGGAAGATCTAGCTTTATTAATTTTTGTTTCATCTATCTCTGAGACCGTCTCAAAAAAGTGACCTTACGCAAGATTTCATACAAACCATGGGACAGTAATTTCATATCTGTATATTTTGCCACTGGAACCTATGTAACAGCACCATATGGAGGAGATCCCGTTATGAAAAACAAATCTTCATCTCAGTGAGTTGAGCAGGAACACTATCTTCACAAGAGCAATTCAGCACATTGGTTGGTTTTAGGGCTAGAATAAAACATAAATTCGATTGAAATACATTATACTGTAATTTTTAAAAGGCGTCTAATCATAGAATGATATATAATTGGAAACTAGATTTAAATCTGTTCATTACACAGGTGCTTTAACAAAAATTTCTCTGTTTTTTGCACAAAATAAAGAAATTTTGACCTTACATTTCTGCCTTCCCATGTTTATTTTCTCGTTAACTAGGCCAATCTTTATCAATTTCCTTCTTACTTGAACAGAAAATAAATCATGTTTTAAATAGGGCGCACTAGTATAAACATGTCTTAAATCTCAATCAAATACTTCACACACAAGTCTGTTTAATATGTTCTTTGACCTTCACCGGGTCTCCATTTCTGTTCTTCAATGGATTGTGTAGGTCTATAAAAGCAACTCTTGAGGTTCACTTTGTACAGAGTGAATTTGTGGTGATTGTGAAAATTCCCTTTTGATGATAATATACAATACCTTCTTTGTCTCACAAGTAATCAATCAAAATTTAATCCGTATTACTCTGATAATCTCCTCCATTGTAAACCATCTAATATATGTTTTAACTATTGCATGAGCCAGATTAGCATCCTGGTCCAAAGTATTTCCGAAGGTTAAGTATATATAGTATTGAGAAGTTCTTGAGTTTCATCTGCCATGTCAATCAACAAAAAGAAGCATGTGATAAAGTAATCAGTAATCGAGAAAGATACTATGGATTAATCAAACTAAAGTACGCTGATTGTAACAATAGCTGTATGACAGCTAAAAGGATTGACTTCAACTATTGATAGTTGTATATGTACATTAGTTGTCTTGTGTGTAAGAGTTTCAATTCAAATCAATCAATAGCTGTAGACGATAAAGTCACAAGATAAAACCAATGCAATTCTTTGTGCTAACAACTTCAACCACTGGCTCTTGTTAGTTGTGCAGAATACGGAAAGTACAATGCCAAATATAATTTAATTGGAGATTGCAGCATTGTTGTATGGTGAGATCAAGCAAAGGGGGAGGTCATAGATGGGGAGAATATGGATACAGGTGTGACACAGTTGAATGATATAGCTCAATTCTGATAAATTTTATTACTGTACCCAAAGCATGGAGAAGTCCACCATTACCTGCTGCATATTCATGGGGCAGCGTATGTTGTGTTGTGTATGATTGAGGCCATGGATTTTTATTTTTGGAGTATAGAACTTAAAATCTCTAAAATTCTGTCCCAGATAAATTAATGTTTCTCTTGGCCGTGGCAAAATAGTATTATAGGACTGCCCAGACTGTGAAGCAGATGAGTGTTGTGTTGTGGATTAAAAAGAACGATAAACTCTTTTTTTTCAGGCAAGAAACCTTCTAATTCTATCCACGATTCTAATTTCAGGGAGAAGTTAACTTTGTAATTGATTAACAAAAGTACTATGCAACTGATTTTGTTGTCATTACTCAAAACTGGGTAATAATAGTTACAAGTTAGAGAATTTCCCTATTGTACAAAATTTCTCTACATATCTATGTCAATCTCTAAAACTGATATTTATTGCCCCTTCAAGCAAGAAGTTCTATGCTGGAATAGTTCTTCATTGCAAGGAATTGTGAGGCCACCCATGGGATGATCATATCCAAACTCTTCCTCAGCTTGACTCAATAAATCTTGGAAGGAAGGTTGGTTCAAATACGATATTGGAATCAGAAACCGCTTCTGTTTCTCTCCAACATACACTGCAAGATATCCCTTTGGGACTTCTACCGATTTTGAAGCTGCTTGCCTAGCTGTGGATGATGCCTGTCGAATACCAAGTAAACGGAAACCCATTTTTGAGCTTTTTATGAGAATAAAGAAGAACAATTCAAGATTTAGAAAGAATGGACCAAAAAAATGATGCTTGAGAATGGGATAAAGATAGTGTTCATATAGTTTTAAGGACTTCCTAGAAACTGAATTAGAAGGAAAAGAGTGTTAAAAGATGGAGGGCATACACATGAGATATCATGTGGTTCTGTCATCAATGCCTCTGTCAAGGATAAAGTTGTGTAGACATGTGTAAGCCCACCACCTTATCAAACAACCGAGACGTGCCTAAGTGATATTAAAGGTTTATTCATGCATTAATTGGTATTTCATAATGGTGTAAACATGCTTGGGACATGTTCTCTTCAGATTGATAATGCAGCCTAATGTTGAAGATGGAAAGTAATTTCTGACTTGAATTATAAGGCTACGGATAACGAGAGATCATACACCATTATATTTTAGAGGTTTAGATCATACTTCAAGTGGATTCACTTAAAAAGGTGGGACCCGTACTATCCACAATAACATGTTACATTTATCCTTGAGAAAGTCCTACAAGGCAACACCATATGCCCCTGTCTCACTATGAGTCCCATGATTCATATCTGATAGCTTTCCCCTTCAATTATTTAAGTAGACAACAATTTCAAAGAATTCTTTCATCTCTATATATATTCAAGCCTGCAAGCACTAAGCACAACAAAAACCATTCACTTCCCTAGCATTTGAAGTTCAAAAGCTTGCATCTTACATAGTCCTTTTTTTCATAACACTTTTGTCCTGAGTCTCAACACATACAACAATGGGATTCCGCTTACCTGGTATCAGAAAGACATCATTTGCTACAAACCAAGCATCTTCCAAGGATGTGGCAAAGGGCCACCTCGCAGTCTATGTTGGAGAGAAAATGAAGCGGTTTGTGATCCCTGTATCACTTTTGAACCAACCTTCGTTTCAAGACTTGTTGAGTCAAGCAGTGGAAGAATTTGGGTATGATCACCCGATGGGTGGTCTCACGATTCCTTGTGGAGAACACGAGTTCTTGGATATCACTTCTCGCTTGATGAGGTGCTAATCCATGAAGACGAGACTGATTTTAATGTATAGACACAATTTTTTGTAGCATATTTTCTTATCTATTCTGTCCATTTTTGTTATCTTTGTCGGGACAGTATAAAAATTTATGAGAAATTTCCTACATGAAGAGTACTATTCGCACATATTTTCTTCATCAGTCATTCGGATCTACGTAGTTGTCTAATAAGAAATTAATCAGTTGTTGCTCACCAAATAACTCTTAATGTTTCAGATTTAAATTCAGCTTTTATCTCTACATTTGATAACTAAGTTCAATGAAAAAAAACTAGATTACAAGAGAAAGTTTGAAACAAAAATGACCGTTCCAATAGATAAACAAAGAGAACAAGTAATCCAAATAACAACTTTTTGTCAACCTGAACTGCGTTGAGTTCAAAGTGCTTCAAGACTTTTGTGAACCATCCCTGGTAACTGAAAATCTGAAATATGGCCTGACACAAAGAGATCCAATTCTTTATAACTAACAATTTTTCATTTATATGAGCCAAGCAGCAACACATTCTTGCCATGATCATTACCATATCTTTTTCTTTTTTTTATGAAAATTGAAATTAAGCATCCATATAAGTTCTAAACTTTGGATCTCAAGATGATGCAAGGACAAGCAATTGCCCTGTTTTTTTGTTGGGTATAATTGAGAAATGAAAATGGAATAAAAAGTGAGGTTTTGCCCCGATAACTATTTTAGAGGGTTGAAATCACATGGTGATGGATGGGATGAAGTAATTTCTCCCTGTTTTCTTTCTTCTGTAATGTTTATGTAACAATTCAAACAACAAAAATAGATAACTCATCCTCTTACAAAATGGAAATTATTCTCAGAATCTATATATAAATAAACGAAACCTTACATCATCCCATTGAATTGAATGGGAACAACAAAACTTGATTTTAAGTCCACCATAACTGCCTTGGCAAGTGCAAAATCTCGCAAATGATTGGGACCAATAATTTTACATGTTTGTTAAATATTTAAAAACCTTTCAAATCTATTCTAAAGAAATTGAAGCTTCTCCTTGGCCTAGCAAAATACTAATACCTCTGCCCCTCCCTGCCTTGTCCTAATTGTGAAGCTCTTGGTTTTCTCATACTGTGAAATTTATGAGAATAATCGAGTCTTTTTGGTGCTGTATAACATTCTAATTGTTGGGAAAAGTAAACATTGACATGGATAAATAAACAGAAACTTGCCATTTGAATTCATCATCATTACAAAAAATTTTGTAATAATAGTTACAGGTTTGAAAAGATGGCTATTGTACAAAATGTGTCTAATAATCTATGTCAGTCTCCTAAAGTGAGATCTATTGTCCCTTGAAGGAAGACATTGTATGTTGGAAGACATCTTCATTGCATGGAATTGTGAGGCCTCCCATGGGATGATCATATCCAAACTCTTCCTCAGCTTGACTCAGTAAGTCTTGGAATGAAGGTTGGTTCAAGTAAGAGATTGGAATCACAAACCGATTTTGTTTCTCTCCAACATACACCACAAAATAGCCCTTTGGTATGTCTTCTGATTTTGAAGTTGCTTGTCTTGCTGTGAATGATGTCCGTCGGATGGCAGGTAAACGGAAACCCATCTTTTGAGCTTGTTTAAGGAAAAAGAACAATCTGAAATTTACAGAGAATGAATCTGGGTTTTGATGCTTGAGTATTTCGAAGGCTTGTGATGTTTTTGAAGGTATAGGGTAGTGTATATATAGATGCTAAAAGAAGTAGAGCATAATGATGAGATATTGCGTGGTGTTGTCTGCAGTACTTCTATGAACCATAAAGTTGGGTGCAGGTGTGTCACCCCACCTTGTTGAACAGCAGGAAACATTAAGCCCCCACATGTTCCCAATGAGACGTGGCTAAGTGAAGGCCTAATTCTGATAATGGATTAATTGGTATTCCACGTTTTGTCAAACATGCTTTGAACATGTCTTATTCACGTTACCTAATGTTGAATTACAGCTGGATACTATCAAATTATGAGGTACAGGACAATGAGAGATCATAGGCCATTATTTTCATGAGATTTGAAATCATAAGTCATCTCTATTTCAAGCGGATTGGCTTGTGATAGTGTACTATCGACTATAGCATCTTCCATTAATCCCTAAGAAACACTTCTTAGGCAACACCATGTGCCCTTTTGGTCCTGTCGGTCACATAACTCTTATCTCATAGCCCTCCACCCTCAATCATTCAAGTACCCAACGATATCCTACAAAATTTTTCATCTATATATATTCATGGCTGCAAGCCTTTTAGACAACCAAAATCGTTCACATCCTAAAGCATTTTAGCTCCAAAAACAAACATCTTATTTACAACTCTCTTTTCTCTACTTTCTCTTCCCAAGTACCATCATATAAAACATGGGTTTTCGTTTACCCGGAATTAGAAAGGCATCCCTTCCAGCAATCCAAGCATCTTCAAAAGCAGTTGACGTGGCAAAGGGTTACCTTGCCGTCTATGTTGGAGATAAAATGAAGCGGTTTATTGTCCCTGTATCATACTTGAACCAACCTTCATTTCAAGATTTGTTGAGTCAAAGTGAGGAAGAATTTGGGTATGACCATCCAATGGGTGGTCTCACTATTCCTTGCAGAGAAGATATGTTCTTCGGTATCATTCGCTTGATGAAGTGCTAATCCATGAAGATAAAACTGATGTAAATGTATAGACACAATTTTGTAGTATAGTTTCTTACCTTGAAAATATTCTTTCTCCATTTTTATTATATTACTTTGGACAGTACAAAAAATGTTACGACAAGTTCCCTGCATGAAGTGTTCTCAGATATTTTCTTCATCTATCATTCAGATCTACATAGTCATCGAATAAGAAATTAGCTAGTTATCTCCAACCAACTAATTCTTAATGTCTCGGATTTAAATTCAGCTAATATCTCTACATTTTATAGCTAAGTTCAGTGACAAAATAACTACATTATAACAGAGATGAAAATAAGAGAGACAAACTCATCGAAATTATAAGTCTTTGTGAAACTGAACTGCTTTGATTTCATCTCGCTTTAAGATTTTTGTGAACTATCCCTGGTCACTGATAATCTGAAATATGGCTTGACAAAAGATCAAAACCATCCAAACAAGTCTATGCATACGAGGGAGGACCCGATTCATATATGTGAATCAACCAGCAATACCATTTCACATGATGATATAGTTGGTTTTACGGTCAAAAAAGGTTGTGGATATTCTTCAATCCTTGAACTATTTAGGATAAAACCAACTTTTGTGAGATGAAAATTGAAATAAACTATATGGGGGATTATTGCCCAGTTTGTAATCTGGGATCTCAAGATTATTGCCCCATTTTTTTATTGGATAAACATTGAGAAAAGAAAATGGAATAAAAAGAGAGGTTTCCCCATGAAGATTTTTTAGGGGGTGGAATCCCATGGTGATGGATGGGATGAAGTAATTTCTCCCTTTTTTATTTCTTTCTTCTGTAATGCTTGTTTAACAATCCAAACAACCAAAATAAACAATCTCATCCTCTTACAAAATGAAAACTATGTTCATAGAATATTTATATATATAGATAGATAAAAGAATCCTTACATGATGCATATGAAATTTCTATGTCAAGGGATGTTATCCATTGAAATGAACTGAAACAACACAACTGTCTTGGCTGGGGCAAAATCTGCCAGATGCATGAAAAACATTAAAAACTCTGAAACTCGTTCTATTGAAATTGATGCTTCTCCTTTGCCCTTTCAAAAAATACTTATATCTCTTTCCCCTCCCAGCCTTGCACTGACTACGAAGCACTTCGGTTTCTTATTTATGCTATGGAATTTTCGTGAATGAGTCTTTTTAGTGATGTATACCATTGTAATTGCCGGGAGAAGTAAACATTGAAAAGGAAAAAATAGATAGAAACTCAGAATTTTAATTCATCATCGTCACCGAAAATTTGGTA
>Ga0214542_1005487_pt1 | contig 24044 bp, 17 predicted proteins | sample CNSS1metaG_FD_160096 | JGI IMG/M metagenome (GOLD analysis project Ga0214542, IMG submission 160096) | Root nodule microbial communities from cowpea collected in UCLA plant growth center, Los Angeles, California, USA - CNSS1 | ecosystem: Host-associated > Plants > Roots > Nodule | place: USA...
CACCTAGCTGCAGCCTTTAGTTTTTCACCTTTTTTGTATCTCCTTCATCATATATATAAATATCAGGAATAGTAGAGGGAATTCTAATCAAGCCCTCAAACATATTTTGTCTGTTTTAATCTCAACTCCTAGGAACATAGCTTATCTCACAAAAAGATCCAGGTGCACATTCTCAAGGTGGAAGATGAAGCAAACAAAGGGGGTAATTATGCAGCTATGAGTTTTGATGATTGTCAAGAGCAAGAGCAGTTGTTGACATTTGTTTAATGCGTTGGTGGCAAACTTTAGAACCATACGTGTTACTGGTTATTAAAACAAGAAACCGTTACGTTCTCATAGATAGTTGATCAACACATACTTTTTAGATGTTGCTATGCCTTAGAGATTAGGGTGTAAGGTTAAGCAACAAACCCCAATTCAGGTGGTGGTAGCAGACGGGGTTGGTATGGTCAAAGGATTTACGTGGACTATACAACCAACAACATTCACATCTGACATGTTTTTTATTTCCTTGGGTTGTTGTGATTTGGTGTTGCTAGGAATAGAGTGGTTAGTGGCATTGGGGGACATCTCGTGGAACTTTGATAAGCTAGCAATGGCGTTCCAGATAGGAGGAAAATGGCATGTGTTACATTGTGCTATGACCAATGGTATCCACAAACCCCAATGAAATAGAAGCTATGGTCAATTGGCCCCTCCCTCGGATGGTGAAGTAGTTGCGTGGATTATTGGGTCTGACATGGTATTATAGGATACTTTTAAGGGGTATAGAGTAGTGGCCAAGCCGTTAACATATATATTAAAGAAAGACGACTTTATCCAGTTACCGAATGGTATATTTAGAAGATTGAAGAAATTACTCACTGATATGTCTGTGTTGGCTACCCTAGATTTTCAAAATAAAAAATAATTTTCTATTGAATATAGGAAGGGCCAGGAAAACATGGTGGTAGATGCACTCTCAAGAAGGTAGGGTGTTGAGTGCAATAACATTATCACCCATCAATTGCACAATGATTGGATGAACAAAATTCGTATATCCTGGAAGAAGGATGCTAACTTGCAAAAGTTGATTAAGGACATACATAGTGACTCAACTACACATAACCATTACCAATAGCAGCGTAATGAGTTAAGGAAAGGAAAGCTGGTAGTGGGAAGTGATTCTAAGTTAAGAAGTGACATAATGCAATGGTTACATGCTTCAGTTGGGGGTCGCGATTAGGGAATCAATTCTATGACTCAAAGAATCAAGGTGGTGGTAAATTGGAAGGGTTTAATTAAGGATGTCAGGTAATTTATTCAACACTATTCAAAATGTCAGCAATGCAAATATGATACAGTTGCTTCACCTAGGTTGCTTCAGCCCCTTTCGCTTCTTAAGTTGATTTGGTAACAGATGACCATGGACTTCATTAAAGGATTGCCCAATTTTCATGGCAAGCAAGTGATATATGTTGTGGATGATAGCTTAAGTCAAGCAACGCACTTCATGGCTTTATCACATCCTTATTTGGCTAGTGATGTTGCCCAAGCTCACATGGATAATGTGTTCAAACTCCATGAGTTTCCTAACTCCATCACCAATGATAGAAACTCCATTTTTATTAGCCAAATTTTGGCAAGAACTCATGACCTTACAGGGAGTCTATGTTCAACTTTCATCTAGTTACCATCCTCCAACTGACGGACAAACTAAGGTGGTTAATCCCGTGCCTCAAAACTTATTTAAGGTGTATGTGTGCCTATGTTCCACACTTGTGGTCAAGGTAGCTTCCTCTAACTGAGTGGTGGTATAATACCACTTGTCACTACCACCAAGGCCACTTTGTATGAGACCATATATAGGTAGTAGGGACCCGTTCATCTCCCTTACCTTCCGAGGGAATCTAATGTGGAATAATGGTGGATAGGAGTCTTACTAAGCAAGAAGAGATAAAACTCTAAAATTCCGTTTAAAAAGAGCCCAAAAAAGGATGAAACAGGTAGCTGACTCACATAGGAGTGATTGTAAATTTGAGATTGGTGATTATGTTTATGTTAAGCTACATCCGTGTAGGTAGTTTTCCATGGCATTCCAAAGCAATGCGGAACTCAGTTCTAAATATTTTGGGCCATTTAAAATGTTGGACTGCATTGGTTCAGTAGCTTGCAAGTTGGATCTTCCAGCTCAGAGCAGGGTTCATACGTTTTCCATGTTTCTCAGCTCAAGAAACATGTAGGAGACTTGGTGGCCACAACTAATTTACCATATCAACAGGAGGATGCATGTGCTGGAAAAGAACCTGAATCCGTCTTAGACAGAATGACTATTAGAAGAAAGGGGGTTCCTTGTGACCAAGGTTTTGATAAAATGGAAGCAACACCTATCAGAAGATGCCACATGGGAATACTACTATGATCTAAAGAAGAAGTTTTCAAACATCCATCCTTGAGGGCAACGATGCTATTAAGGGGAGGGAAGTGATAAAAAATTGTTTGTTAGTAGTTAGTTGGTTTAGTAGCCATGTGGGAAGGAGTTAGTTTGTAACAGTTGATTAGCAATTATATATTAAGATAACTGCTAATGTTTTGAATAATTTTTGTAATTTTTCTCATTCAAACTCTTCATTATATCTTCTTTCTTGAATAACATTCAGATTGGGATTATTATTGGTTAAATCCCCTACGTTTTTGTAATTCTTCGAGTTGGTATTCCTAGAATTACCTCGTTTGCATAAGAGAGAGAATACTAAATACAAATGTTATTTGTTTGAGAACCAGATTCATCTATATGAAAGTATAAGGACTTTGACCACATTTAACCAAAGGTATAGAAACTAAAAACACAACTTTCCCAAATAAAAATAACATATCCTTCTCTTAAACATGCATCTTTATGTGATTCGAAACTACACATGATGTCAAATACCTTATTTCCTACACAAGTAGGGCATAACGAAATGAATGTAACAGGAAATTAGCAAAAGCATATACATATTATTTTCACATAATATAAAGTGATAAGCACATTAACACGCCTGTGAAATTTCTCTACACCTTTGTATGTTGTTACCTTTTGAACTAAAATCCAGTAGTAGGTTGTTCAGCCCAATTGTATGACTCAACTGTTTCAAACCTTGCTTATGCAGCTGCTTTTTTCATCTTCCTAGCAAACACATGCATAGTAAACTCTCTATCTCTCTCTCTCTCTCTCTCTCTCTCAACCTAATTAAGTAGCTTAATAATATTTGCCGGAGCATCTCTAATATAATTCTCATCCCCAGAGAAATTTTGCAGTCAGCCTACTTGTTGCACGATCAGGAGATCAACACACATACTAAACCAAAAGTTAAAATGCAAGATAGACAAGATAAATCATATCATTACACAAATTTACCTGGCACATGTATGTTGATGCAAAATCATTAACTGCAGCTACCCCAGCATGTATCTGTGAAGCTATCTCTCTCGCACGACTCTGATTGCCTGAGAAAACAGCACAGCCCAGCCCATACTTTGAGTCATTTGCAAGTTTGACAACCTCCTCATCAGAGCTGAATTTCATTATTGGCATGATTGGGCCAAATGCCTAGTTAAGCAATGAATTTATTAGAAGAATTTGGTAAGCAGTTGCTGAAGGATACAACATAGAAGATAAGTTCTTGAATGTAAAAGCACAAATGAGATGCATGCCTATCACAGGATGTGTACCTAAATTTAATAAAATCTCAATTGGCATGTTTTGTTACCTCTTCTTGCATCAATCTCATTGAGTGGTTCACATTCACAATGATAGTAGGGGGGAAATATTGATCAACTGCGTCTTCACCTATATTTCCAAGACTCCCACGGGCAACAATCTCAGCTCCTTTGTCTAAAGCATCATTTAATAGGCCATCAAGCTTTTCAGAATGCTCATGCATGCATAAAGCTCCCATATCATACTTTCCAACAAGTGGTGGGCCCTGTAAGAAATCAATAGCCAACAAGTTAAATAAAAATATTGACTTCTTTATACTCTAGTTCTACAACAGAAGTCTACTCCTCAATAATCAATTAACACCAAGCTCCTCTCAAACAGTATATAATCATGAAATCCTGATTTCAGTACTTTCTGTTTCAAGGGAAAACATCGTCTCAGAAGAGAGTTGGAGCATGCTAGTGATGTTATGCAAATGTAATTTGTTCATCACTACATTCTATTTCTTTGCTATACATCAATGATCACATATACAATTTATTTTGAAGAGCTCCAAATCCACAAGAACACACACACAATGCTAACATTTTTTTCAAAGGTTTATGCATCAAATGGCTGCTTGGGGTTGCACTGGTAAAGAAGAGGAGAAACGAGAAAAACAAAAAACATGCATAGGTTCAACAAAAAATAGATGACAAATGCAATGTATTCTGAGTCAAATAGATGACTTTTTCTTCTCATAGTTTTCGACAATGAATGAGAACAAAAACAACAGATGTATAAACACTACGATAGATTTCTGAAAGGAACAATCTTGTGGCAATGAAGTGCAAATATAAATGATTTTATGCATCAGAAACCCATTGTGAAAGTTACAGAGAGTAAAGGTTTATTTTATTAAAACACTTACAGCTGTAACAGACTTCACAATTTTGGTGACTTTACTGACAAAAGAAGAATAAATTTCCCTGTGGACATAAAATCGCTCTGCCCCAGCACAGTTCTGTCCACTTGACTGAAGAACAGCCCTGACAGCAATTTGTGCGACCTATATTCAGCAGATCAAAGCCTGTTAAAACTAAGGTACTCATGAAGCTCTTATGATTAATAATTACATCCAAGCTTTGGGGAATCCGAACAGGTAGAAAGGATTCATACATGATCTAGATCTACATCTTCACAGACAATAAATGCATCTTTCCCACCAAGCTCCAGTGTCACTGGTATAAGTGTGTCGGCAGCATTGCTCATTATCTGCATAGAAAGAAAGTGTATTTGCATACCAAGTCATGGGAAATAGGACGTCATCATAAAAATGAATGGAATGATTGGAAATAATGAACTATGACCCAATTCTAGGCAAGAAAACATTCAACTAGCCAGAAGAATCGTACCATCTTACCAACACCAGGCGATCCAACAAATATGACTTTATCAACAGAAGATACTAATGCTTCTCCTGTTTCGGCAAACCTGGAAGAAGGTCCAATCAGTGCCATAGATGATAAAAACAACCAAAGAACAAGAAGGAAAACTAAATGGTAAGACAAATGGCCATACCCTGTTATCACCTCAACAAGGTCCTCTGGAGCTCCTATGGCAGCTAGGGCTGATTGGATGATCCGGAAGTAAAAGCATCCAGACCAACTTGCATGTTCTGATATCTAACATTAAGTATATAATTTTCAGTCACATTGAAAAACATAAAAGCAATTTATACAGTTAAATACCAATTCTCCTGAAAGCTCAAGAGAGTAGTACGTGGAAGCTCAAAAGTGGTTTCATGTCTCCGACTCTAGAATGATCCTTGTGCAATAGCCTTTTTGGGCTTAATGCATAGATAGTGCACAGGCCCATTTTAACTTGAGCTGAAATTCAGCTTAATTGTATTAGCAGAAACCATATCAATCTTCTAAATGGTTATTAGATGCAAGTTCATCATAAGTTTTATATCTCTTAAAGCAAGAGCGAGTATTGCACCATGCACGATATTTTCATTTTTTAATATATTTTTAGCGAGGAATATAACCTAATTGCCATTAAGTACAAATGTAAGCAATGTATAAAACAACATGATATACACACAGCATGAAGAATAATTTTGGATAGGTAGACAACAATATACTTTATACCTTGATCACAATGCCATTTCCAGAAAAAATTGCCGCCAGCATAGGATTAAAAATATTGTGGAAAGGATAATTCCATGAAACAATTGCTCCAATAACTCCGAGAGGATGAAATTCTACTTTAGCTCTTTTATGGAGCATTGATCTCCCGGAAGATCTGCAAAGGTGTTTTATTTATCAAACGCTAGAGAAAAAAGAAAGTGATAGTAGAAGTCACTTTAGATAATTTGATATTTTATAATAGAGATTTAAATGAATGTATAAGGAAGAGATTATAACTATTTTTTTATAAAACAATGGATGTCAAGTTATAAGGCTTGATTTGGTGTACCAAAGGCACAGGAAGAACTGAAAATATAATGAGACAGATAATACATGATGATAAGTTCAAGGAAAGAAATTGATTAACTACTGGCAAAAGAAGGTACCGATATTCAGGCTTTAACCACTGCTCGCCTTCTGACAGTAGCCAATTGATCTTCTCACATGTTGTCATTATTTCTCCTAAAGAGGCATCGACCATTGTCTTTCCGGTATCTCGAGAAGATATTCTACCGGAAGAACATAAACTAGAGTATGTTAGCACTTTCTCATGCAATAACCACTATGTTCATCTACTTCAGACAAAATGAATTAAGAATAGGATAATTAAAAACAGTGGATGGCTACAAAAGATTCATACATTTCCTAAAACATCACAAAAGTGATACAATAAGTTTAAGTTTATACCACAAATGCTTTCAAGCAGTGTAAACAGAATGATAAAACTTCCCTCACAACCATGCAAAAATAAGTGCTCTTACTCGCATATAAGTGCTTGATGTTTAATTATATACTTCAAAAGTATACGCAAAAATAAACGCCTTTGCTTGAAGCTGGACTTTGCCCACATTTTCTGTGCCTTCCTTACTTTTGCCACTCGATCCTTGACCTATCCATAAATGGAAAAGCAGTTATAGTTAATCTGGAAATGTTTTGCTTGCAAGAAAATTACTCAAAAACTAGGGACCAGTATTTTAAGGTGCATGCTCTGTAATAATTGGTATTCACATCAACATTGTCATCTTGGTACCTCTGGATGCCTTGTCATTAATGTTTCCACATGTATAATAACCAATAAGAATGCTAATGGTAAATCATTTTTTATAAATAAGTGCAAACATTCATAAAGAAGAAAAAAATAGATGGAAACAAAAATATGGTCAACATCAGAAAAATTTGTGACAAAAAAAATATAAAAGGAGTAACATAAAACTTGTTCCTCAACTGGACAACAAAATGAATAGTCAGTAATCACATTAAAACTGACCAACGATGTGCCAATGCCAATCATTAACAATTTGGCTTCCCACTCAAATGGTGCTATTCTGGTAAATATTATTGTAGAGTAGAAAATTCTATTTGGACCGTGCTGTCTATATTGCACATGCACACAAGCGCTGCTCTAGTCTAGTACAAAATTTTATCCACAAGGCAGAATATATGACCTGTCAGATTTTCTTCAGCACAACCAGCATAATTCTTGCATGGAAATGATGTCCTAGTGGATTTCTAGAATGCTTGAAACCAGTTTGCACCAATGTAAATGGAAGATTGCTTGAATTGAAAACTAGATGTGCTTCCTAGTCTAAGATGAGATACGATGTGTATATCCAGTATCGCAACGCAACACATATCTAGATATATATAATATTCATAATACATAATAAATATATAATTGTCATTACACAAGTTCAAATTAGGAATAGGAACATACTTCGAGGACAATACTAAACCAAAATAAACGGGTTGTAATCATTGTCATCATTAATTACTTTGTATTGTCTACATATAAGAACAGTATCAATCTTATTCCTTTCTCGAAATCATTCCTAACGAGGACAAATTTCAAATTTTGGTTCATCAAGTGCCGATGATTTCTATTACTGCACATGCTTCAATATCTCATGTACAAGTAAAGTGGATTTTAATAACTTTTGTTAAAAGGCTTGTATGCTTCACATGTATGCATTGGTAAAGTATCCAAGAGTATCAATATAGAGTACATTTTGGATACGAATACTTTTAGCAAACTAAGTTATTGGTGCTTCACAGTTCCTTTTTAAACCATTATTATGAGCTTCGGTAACAGACAAATACTCACTGACCTCATCATGCGTCAATGCAGGAACGTATCCCAAATATTTCATAGTTGCTGGCTCATAGCACTGAACTATTTTTCCTGATTGCTGCGACGTTCCCCTCGGAGGTACCTGGATTTGAAACAACGACAAATCCCAGCGATTGTGAAAAATAAACGCAATACTTTTCCATGCAACAATTAGCAAGATTCTTTCCATCATATACAATTTGTACCAAAGCAGAGAGAAAGAGATGGACTCACATATATGAAACTATTCTCCTGCTGCTGGCTTCCATCGTCCAGCACTGTCATTATCACAATTTCAGCATCACAACATCGTAGGTATTAATAGATTGATAGATAGATAGAGATAGAGTACCATCGGAAGTGTCAACGTCGATGGAAGGAACCTTAGGAGGAATGAGCATGAGAAGGAACCTACAGATACCGTAAGCAAACGCTAAAACGAGCAATGGCCACCAAAACGCCATTGAAAATTCGGAGATTCAATACGAAATGAAAATTCGCAGATTCGATCGGAACAAAACCAGCAACACCTAGGGCTTGGAGTTCGATCGATGCTCTCTAGCTTGAAGGCTGAGCAGAGTGTTTTTACAGAACAACACTCTCACTCACTCACTCAGTGTAAGTGTAAGCGTTGTGAAGGTTGTGAAGATGGTGATGATGATGATGGCATTGGTGTTAACAATAACTATCTTTATGAGCGAAACGAAGCGGAAAATTCAGTTGATGGCACGAGATGAGGGTAAAGGAAACCAGATTCCATTCGTAGCGTGATGCGTCTTGTCGTTTTTAATGTACTTTACTTCTCTCCTGGGTCTCCTTTTTGATCTCTATCTGCATTCTTTATCATTTTCTTTACTTGTGAAAGGAAGGAGTGATTAAAATAAATTCACAAAAAAAATAGAAAAATAAAATAAATAGTAGGTATCTTGGAGTACTTTTAGTAAGACTGGGCTAAGAAGAGACCAAACTCACAATTTTCGTGTCTCTCTCTCTCAGGACCCGCGTGCGTGGCTGTGTTGATGAGTCAAGCCTGAACTTATCATATTGTTGAGTGTATTTTTCTCTTAAATTACTATTATTGTTATTAAATATTTTGATATTTTTTAAATTTTACAAAAAATTATAATTTATTTATTTTTAAAATTTTAATATATTTTAATACCTAAATTATAAAAAAAATAGATATACTTTTTTTAAGTTAATAACGTTATATTTTTTGAAACTTATCTCATTCTAACATCACAAATCGTATAAATAACCTGTTTGTTCCAAATACCATTTGTATAATTATATTTATTTATTTTCAAAATTTAAAAATCAAACTTTTATTTGATTAAAAAAATATTTATTTGTTTTTTATTATTATTATTATTATAAATGTATTTGACCTGAACAACTCTTTAATAATACTAAATAAAATATAAATACGTAAAAGAAAGCTCTAATATTAATTAAAGTATAACACCGATTATACCATATATTTTTTTGTAAAAAAAATATTAATAATTTGTTTCGTTTTATTATCATTATTTTTAACGTTTTTCATTGTTTTTTAAAGATCTTTCTATTTTTATATTTTATAAAAAAAATTAGTCAATTAAGTTATTCTTATCATATTAGAAAAAACATTAAATGTGACACTAACATTATTTTATTGTCTTATCATGCCACAATAAAATTAAAAGAGGTGAAAAATATTTTGATTATGAAGTAAATTTACCCTAACGAAGGAGAGAGATTATATAAGTAACGTCACTAAAGATAGTCAAAATTGAAATTTAATTTGTAAGTTCTTAATATTCTACGATTTATATAATATTTATGAATATTATGATGGTATAATCGTAATATAGTAAGATTGTTATGATCGTCGAACAACATCGTAAAATTGTGTAAATAGTTTTTTTTTTTTTCGAATTTTTTGTTGCACTACCTATTCACACGTTCTTTAGTGAATAATTAAAATTTACATAATTCGGTCACACAATTACCTTTCACCTAATTAAATTAAATATTAATACAATAAATATTCATTTCTCAATAAAAAATTAATACAATTAAAATCCCAACACACCACACCACTTTTCAATTAAAATTTAATACAACTATAATTACCCAATTTTACTCCTACAATCTTGTATAATAACTCATAACAAATTGTTTCTTTTGTTTTATTTTTCCTCTATTATTTTATTTGAATTCTTTTTGTATTTTCATATTTTATTACATTAATTATTTTCTATGTAAAATTTAAAAATATAAAATTGGATTAATTTCTATTCCTTATAAAATTATATATATATATATATATATATATCACAAAATGTTGAGTAGGTTTTTAGTCTCTTAATTTTTATGTGAAATTAGAATTTGTCCTTGAAATTTTGATACATTTTTGTTCCTATACTTTATAAATGAATGATATAGTCCTTTTAGCCAATCCATTAATTTTTCTTTACATGTCAAACGACGTTTTATGTTAGTATTTGAGTTATATACACAGTTTGACATATTCTCGCTTTAATATATGTTAGAAGATGTGTTGGACACGTCAAAATACTGTAATGTAATTGGACTAAAAATATTATATTCATTCACTTTTAAAGTTTAGGACCAAAATGTATCAAATTTCAGACAAGAAGAACTTTTAATTTCGCATCAAAGTTTAAGGAGTAAAAACATATTTAACTTATTATAAAAAGTTAAATTGACTGTCTGTGTTACAATCTCACGATTTATGATTATATGAACCTACCTTTACGATCTTACTTATAATTTTGATTTTAACTATCTTGTAATGAAAGGACTTAAGGAGAAAAATTACAGTCTATATATTATTTTTTGTTTATATTTGGCATTAAATTGAAAGATGTGAATAAATTAAATTATTTTAAATTATAAGAATTGTTTTTTTAATCATTATTAATAGACATTTAAATTTTTAGTATATTTGTAATATCATAAGTTATAATTTTGTTTTTTTATGCAATTTAACTTAGTTTAGAATTAATTTAGTTTGGATTAAATGTTTTTTTCTAGATAGGAGTGTTTATTAGACATGTTTCTTTTGATCTTAGATAGTAATTGTGAGTTATTCCTCTCGAGTCTCGAGTTGTGTTCTTGAAATTAAAATGAATAGTGATATTGAAGATGAAATGAATTTAGGGTTGTGATAGGGAAAATTTTGCTCAATTAACCCTATTTGGAAAAAAAGTATTTATAAATCTAATATATTGTGTTAAATAACTACAAAAATTAAAGCAACTAGAATTGAATTTAATCTATATAAGAGATTGACATAACTTTCAACTCAAAATCTTAAAATAATAAATATATAAGTTTTATATTTTATGTTACTCAACTTTCTCATTTTTAACTAATGTAGAGTTAAACTTACACTTAAATTTTTAACTATTAGGATTTAAGGTTGTAGTCTTTGAAATTGAAATAAAAAATGATATCGAAGGTGGAATGGAGTTAAGGTTGAAATGAGTACATTTTTCCTCATCTATCACTCTTTGAACAAGTTTTTGAAAAGTGTTTACATAGGTAGTGTACTTTGATGAATAAAAGGATAATATATTTTTCAATTTATTATACCAAGCTAAAATTTGATCATTGGGAGTTAAATTCTAACCTCAATTTTTCCCAATCAAGAAATTTCAATTTTCAAGAAATCAAATTTTTGTTATGTTTTTTTTAAGTACGTGCAAACCTCCATTAGTTTGACAAATGTGAAGATGGAATTGATAAGGGTCACATTTTTTTCTCAATTGGTCGGATAGTCCTCACTTTGATAGATATGTGTCAATTTGGTCTATACTTTTATTTTTGTTTTAATTTGATTCTCAACTTTGTTTAAGTGTATTAATTAGGTCCTTACCGTTATTTTTTCAAAAACGACAATAACAGTCATTTGATGTGTCAACAATAATGGATACCTGTCAAAACTTGTAATTGTACAATGACAATAGGATTGTTTACGTGTGAATTTATTTCTTTTTAATGGAGAAGCTTCAAGTTCATTCTTATCATTATTTTTTTCATTGTTGTCTCGTCCATTATTCTCTTCTCCTTCTTAGAGGAAGTTTGTTGGTGAATAGGTGTTGGTTGAAGTGTTGTCTTCTCCTTCGTAGAGCAATGTCTCGGAGTTGCAGCCACTCTTGTTCATCTTGATTGTGGAGAACACAAAATCACAACATTTCCTCTTCTAGTCGTTGGTTTGGTGGCTTCAGTGGAACTCCAATTTTGCCATTGAGATTGCAGTGTTAAGAATGGTTAGAATTGTTAAAAAGGGTGAAAAACAATTTTGAGATTGTCCTGACTACAAGATTTGATCTATACTTTTAATTTGGAGTCTACTTATATGTTTTTCCGGTTAACAATGAGTGTTTGTTGTTAAATTGATCTTGGTTTTTGTTTGATTTTTTGAACAGAGGAGTGGTAGTGGGTCTTTTTGGTGTGTTGAACTCTATTTTTATAATACTTTTTACTTTCTCTTTTTGTATTACTTAATGAAAAACTTTAATGAAAAGCTACTTCAGAATTAATAAAAATGATGTAGTTGGTGGTAAGGAAAGATGATCACAAGCGTTGCGTCAAAGGAATCTTAGACACACACAAAAGACAAAAAAAATTGACAGATTCCAACGACTGAATGAAAGGAAAATTATAAGGTCGAAACTTTTAAATACAGAAACACATTACACATCATTGTTAATTATTTCGGATGTGAAATAATTATTATGAAAGAGAGAAATGTTATCTTAAATTATTAAAGATTTAAATAACTTTTTCGTACTCATTTTTATAGTGTTTGCTGTGGATGATCCTCATCTTGACAGAATGTTTAAAATGATCATCATTTTTATCAAATGTTTAAAATGGTCATCATTCCCACAATTCGTGTTTTATTTGGTCTTTTTTTGTGATGCCATTTAAATATGTAACTGAGCACTGTACAATACATGTAACACACCCTAATGCAACGTAATACAAACAGGTGCTACCTGTACAGTACTTCGTTACTGATTTAAACGGTGTCACACAATTGTGAAAATGAGAATCACTTTTAAACATGATAAAAATGATGACCATTTTAAGTATCCTGTCAAAAAGAAAACAATCCGCAACAAATATTATAAAAATGAGAAAAAAAAAAGATATTTAAGTCATTATTAAACAAGCGTTTTAGATGGTAAGATATTTCGGAAAACCTCTTCCCGAATATGTATTATTATATATTACTGATCTGATAATGTTGATAGCATACAAAAATAAATGTACATGTACGTGTAATGTTAGTTTAGGAACTGTGAAAATATTAAAAGAATAAATTTGATTGAATGTGTTTTAAAAGATTTAAGAAGAAAATCCCACAATATTTTAAGGGTGCTGTCAGTTTTTGGAGTCTCAAACCCAGGATTTTTTTGTTTCACAGGATTGTATTGGTGCAATTATTTAATACTCTTTAGAAGAAAAAAGAAACAAGAAAATTGTAAAAAAAAAATCCAACTAAGTTCAGTTCATATTTATATTAAATTCATTCCAGATCACTCCATATATATTTTAATGGAATGGATTTAGTATCCAATTTTTTTAGGATTTAATTAATATAGATTCCAATTAGAATGCAATAAACAAGATTGGTTGAGAATCCTCATATGGATTTTCACACATTGTCTAATTGATGTTTCGCCGTGGTTTCCAATTTCTTTTAACCATTTTTTCTCTGTAACTTCTTTTTATTAAATATGATGTATGGTTTATATGATTCAATATACTTAGGTGGATTTAAATGTATAATAGAAACATATTTAAAATCCAAATAAAATAAAATTTGTATTTTAATTGAAGGCTTTTATATAGAAGTCATATTTAAGTATTTGACTCAGCGTTTTAATTAAAAAAAAAGTTTTTTGTGTAAATAATTTTTTTCTTTATTTTGTAAAAGTTATTAAAGTAGTATTTACACAAATTACTTTCATTTTGTTAAATTTGAATTTCTTTTATTTTTTAAAATGATTATATAATTTAACTAATTAAAAAATTTATTTTTAAGTGGTGTAACTAAATTAAATAAAATTACAATATTAAAAATATTATTTAAAAAAATATTTTAATAGTAATTAATTGTACAACTCAATTTTTCACCACAAAACCATAGTTTTCTGAATTAAGAAAAATATTCCACTTCACATCATTATTTAAAATAAATAGTTGAATCTGGTTTAACATAAATATATTTTTTAGTTCAAGTTAATTTAGTTTTTTTTTTCTCTGTAGAACTGAGTGGTCACTTGTGGTGTTATACATTATTTGTTAGTTATTAAAGTTGTACAAGTATGATCATAAATAAGAAATTATTATAAGAAAGAAGAATTAGGATGATAATGCAGATTGAGTCGTCTCACATTTAACTTGTAAAAAAGGATTCACACTACCAATCAACCCGCATAAACAAAAGTATTAATTTATTTTATACAAATATTGTTACAATATTGATGTTTTAATATTTTATATCTTTGTTGTACCAAATGAGTACTATTCAATAAAATTGAAATAAACTAAATAAACATAGAAGGACTTAAGGGGTCGATGATTTCGTTATCGGTCTCACGATGGACGTTAATGTTTTGATCCTAAGTTTGATGACAGAAGCAATGTCAATTAGCATATATTCAAGGTATTTTTTCCTTTGGAGCGTGTGTCTTGTCACGGTTTTGTCCTTAAGGGTATGTTCTTATGCGAGTGATGATTTGAGGGAGAGAGATGATTATTTTGGGTTGATTAGAATGTGATATTTATGTTTTTTTTTTTATAGATTTGGGAGTGAGTGGATTTAAGAGTAATTTGTGAAAGTTTGTGAAAGATTTGACTGATGTGACTAAAAAAATTAAATTTAATAGATAAAAATATAGAATGACAAAATTGTCCTTGGTGTTAAAAAAGTATAATTAAATGATATTTAGATAAATTATAATTAATTTTTCATATATTATTATAATAAATAAAAATATTATAAATATTTATGAATTGAAAATAAATAATATTAAAATATATTTGATTTAGAAAATTTAATATTTAATTTTAAAAAAAATAAACATTGGATACAAATGTAGTGTGAAATCGGATACAAGTAACATTTATCCGGATACTACCATTTGTAACCGGATACAAATGTGGTAAGTGGAAAGGTGGAAACGGATACAAATGTGTGCATCAGGGATCTTGTTCGCAGACCTCGAGTCCATGCCTATGAGTGCAACAGCGACGTAATTTTTTTCACATATAATAACATAGACAATAAGGATATTGTGGTAATTTACCATATTTATCCGTCAAATCTCTTCCAAAAAGAGAGATCAATTTATGTAGTAATCTTGTAATTATTCGTCTTTTGTCGCTTCCTTTTTCCAACAAAGAACAACTGTTTTTACCCCTATTCATCACTCTCCATTCTGCTATTACAATATTTTTTCGCATGAGAACAACCCCTAAAAAATCAGATTGTAGGAGGACAAAGATGCATTTAAATTATCTTAGGTCTCGATTTCTACGTGAAATTATTGGACTTATAGGAATTATTTGTAGGTGTGCGATTATTTTCCTATTACATCTTATAAGATGTTTTACTAAAAAAATTCACAAAAAGGACTCACTTTTTTGCGAAATATTTCTCATCGAAAACATACATTTATATCTTTTTAAAATTTTCTCTTACTGATAATGCCTGCAAAATTTCATGTGCTTGCAGAAAAAACTCTTGTTAATATTCGAAGATTTTTGCTGCATAAAATAACAATTATCAATGATAACTATAGCTAACTTGAGTTGGAATAAAATATAAGATGAAAGAAGGGAAACCATGATGCAAGGGTTGATATGCTGACTCCTATAATTAGTGTGAACAATTCTTAAACTATATCTTAAGTAATTACTAATAGGTTTCTGCTTTACCTTCAGCAGGTTGTGCTTTCTTTTTGTTTTGTACAGTTCAGAATGTACGTGACTAGTTTTGTTCCCCCTTTCCTTATTCATTGGTTTTTCCACTTCCTTTCTGTTACCACACTTCTCAAGTTATCTAGGATTCTAACAAGTTTTGATCAATCTATGTATATATAGTAGCAGTAGCCTCGGTAGTTTCCGAAACTATTATTGCTTTCGGGGCTGTTAAGATATCGATTAATGCAGCATTCTTGCATTGCCTTCAGAGGTAGACAAAGCCAGAAACAGAGATACAGATTGGGAAGAAACAAATATTCAGATAATTGATATAAGAGCTCACAGATATACAGGTCTAAGTTTTTCTTTTTGTTTCTTTTTCTAGTTTTTTTATCAAGTTTTTTCCAATATTTTTTCGTAATTAATTTAGTACCAGTTCTCCAGCAATGGGTAACTGGAACTATTAAAAAAATGTATAGCAAGATTGTTGAAGTTAAGAAACAAAAATTTGGGAATGGGGTTGCTGATTTAATTTTCAGATTTTACTTTCTGTTCATGTGGTTTGATTGATATTTATGTCATTCATAATAATTTTAAGGACACAGAATGTAATATTATTCAAGCAAAATACAGATTATGGGATGATGTTAGCTTACACGGAAGTGAAGACTTAACTTATAAATGGCCAAAATATAGTTAAACTATTTGGGTGAAGATAAATTGGATTTCTAAAAATATAATTTAAAAATAAACTAAATTTAAATTCATAGAATGTGAATGTAAGTACATACAAAAAAAAAGTTAAAAGTGTATTTAGTATTAAAATGTGAGAAATATCATTTTTTAATATTTTAAAACAAAAATATACAATGAATATAAAACTAAGATGTGTGTTTTATAAACATCAAAATATTTTTAGTGGAGTTGGACGAGCTTCTCTTTTTAAAAAAATATCATAATTTATTAAAAAAATAAAAAAAAGGGAAATACAAGTAAGAATATAAAATATTTTATAATCTTATGGGGTTGGACGAGCTTTTATTCTTTTTTAAAAAAGTATTATAATTTATTTTAAAAAATGAAATATGAATAAAAATATAAACATTTTATTTTATATATATATATATATATATATATATATATATATATATATATATATATATATATATATTAAACCAGAGTTTATATGTTTTTAATTCATATCTATTTAATGTTTATAAGTTTATGTAAATTTAATATAATATTAAAAAAAAATCACATCATATTGAATACATTCCAAATCTGTTAATCTTTTTATGTTATAACCTATTTATTTAATGTGTAATATTCTAAATATTTATTTATCTTTAATTTTATATTTAGATTATTTTTATAAAAATATCATTTTTAAAATCAAAATCAAACCCAAACCCATTTGTGAATAACAAAATTTTGTGTTTAGAAAATATAGATTTAACTTGCAATTGAATTATCGAATTTCCCCCCTCCCTGATTTCCCCTAGCTCTTATCTTTTGCCTTGTGGTTTAGGTTTGCAAATTTAATCGACATTACTTCCTTCTTCTTTTCCTTGAAATTTGAAATTTGATACGACCCTCTTTTGGTGCCTCATGTATATTCGAGAGAAGCATGTGCATTTGCATCTACAATTTTTTTTCTTAATAAAACATGTAATATGCAAGTAAGGATTATTGTATGAATAACACAATCTCTTTTTTCACTCCGACAGTGGATTTGATAAAGAGAAAGAACACTTTTCCGCTATCTTGTAATGGAAACAATCACTGACAAATCCAGGGATCAGTTAGGAAACACGGATCATAACCCTATTTCAGGTGAGACACAAGCAGATAAAGATCTTGTATCATCGATCAAAGAGAAGCTTGAAGCGGTTTCATCTTTGAAATCCATCTTCAGAGTCCCATTGAAACTCGTAGAAGCAAACGAGAACATGTACATCCCAGGCACAGTTTCTATTGGTCCTCTCCATCATGGCAAGGATGGTCTAAAGTACATGGAAGATCGCAAGTGGCATTACCTGTTCACACTGCTGAATCGACAACCAAACCAGTTAGAGTCAAGTTTGCACGAATGTGTGAATGCACTGAGCGATTTAGAGAAGCCAGCACGGAATTTTTATGCAGAAGAACTGAACCTGAGAAGCAACCAGTTCATCGAGATGATGCTAGTTGATGGGTGTTTCATCATTGAGCTTCTCTTGAAATATGCTCTAAAGGGTATAAGACGTGGTGGTGACCCCATATTTGTCACGCCAGGGTTGCTCAATAGGGTGAGGTGTGACCTTGTATTGTTAGAAAACCAAATACCATTCCTCGTTCTTCAAAGGTTGTTTCAAATTGTACTCGTTCAAGTACAACATGACCAGACCCTGACCCTCTCCGAACTTACCTTTCGATTCTTCAGAAGAATGTTGCCGGGGGATAGGGAATTTGTGAACGAGAAGTTTAGCCAAGAGGGTTACCATTTTCTTGATCTGATTCGCCAGTGTTACCTTCCAAACTATGCAAGAGTAGTGTCCAAGAAAAGTGTATCTCAAGGTGATCTTGAGTCAGCAACAAAGCTCAAGAAGGATGGGATTAGGTTCAAGAGATCCAAAGCCAAGTGCTTACTAAACTTGAAATTTGCAAATGGGGTGCTTGAAGTTCCTCCCTTCACACTCCATCATTTCACAGAAATGCTGTTTTCCAATATGATAGCATTGGAGCAGCACCAAAATGATAGTCAACCTTTCACATCTTATGCCCTTCTGATGCAGGCCATGGTGTGCACTGAAAATGATGCCAAGTTGTTCCACAAACTAAGGATCCTGATCATGAATAGTTACCCTGAGAAAGAAGTTTGTGATCTGTTGAAGAGGCTTTGCAGAAAAGTGGATTACGAGGAGGATAAATTCTATTTTGCAGGACTGATTGAACAAATTTTGGAGTATAAACGAGCCCCGAAATCATGGAGGAAGATATTGAAATGCAATTGGCTTAAAACTCGTACTACATGAATCACATGTTGCAAATTTGGAGGGCGTTGGTTTTTACTTGCATATATCAATCAATATGTTGCATTATATCTTGGAGTGCTAATGCGGATAATGTCTTCTGAGGTTTTCAAAGAGATGCCTAAAGTTAAATAAATATTTCTTTTTCGATTACCGAAAACAACATATACTTAAAAATAGATACCCTTAAACAAATATATAAAGAACCAGAGGTAATGTCAAATATAATCGTAAGCAAACACATAAAAGTTAATTAGCACGCACGTCCACGCCCCATTTGAAATAGATGCTTTCAATCTTTATATCTTTGTGAAACTTGACTTTGGTTTCCCTACTTTCAAGGTAATAAATTTAATACTTTTTATTTTTGTTAATAATCTAGTATTTAAATTTTTAAAAGATGTATTGATTAGTATTTATTTTTTTGCAAGCTTTTCCGAGGTGAGGAGAAAATGTATCAGAACCAAGAGAAGTGCCACCTGTCCCAGTTCATCCATTCCATCCAAATATGAAAGTAGGAAGAGGGATCTTAGCACGGAGTATGCTGATGCAATGCAGCAGTTTTTTTTTTTTTTTTTTCTTGAATTAATGGTCATGGTAAAAAGTACAATGTTGTTTCCTTCTCGTTCAATGTAACGATAGCTGTGGATGTTCTTAAAACAGTTAAATCGCACCACTTCTCAAGTGTCATCAAGTGTGGCGAATTTAAGCTCTAAATAAGACGTTCTTGGTTAGGGTTGATTTTGAAACGAGGACAGAGAGTACAAATTATTTCGTGTTTCGATTGAATAGATTTTGTTTGTTACTCAATGTTGTTGAATGTGTGATGATTTCTCATTTGTGTTGTTTATTTTGTTTTTAATTAATATTGCAGTGTAGTTGGTTTTGTTAGTTATCACTAACCATACAGTGGATGAACTCTAGTTTGAGCATAAACAATTTTTGAAAACGGTTTGTTTCCTTTCTCTGTGTGTTCATATATTTGATTTTTGTGCCTCTTCTTACAAGGTAATTGTCTTCTATTTGGTATATCCTTATCTTGCTGGCTGATCCGCTGCTATAGAAGCTTCTAAAAGTTAAGCCATTGATGGAAATTCTTGGTGGATTTAGGGTTGCATTTTACTATGAGAGAAAAAGAGTAGGTATCACGTCAACGTGTGGCTAATGGTGACTATTTCAGAGTTACCTTGGTTAGCTTTGGAAAACAAGCTGAGAACAAGAATGTGATGGAAACAATGGTTCTAGATTAGGAAATGGGAACAAGCCGTGATTCCGAGAATCACCTACTCTGTAGTGTGAAAGTGGTTGTTTCTTGACCATGTAAAGAAAAGATTATCGATAGTGTTCCTTTTACCTAACCTAATTGTCTATTTAGACATGTAAGCTGGGTTCTTTTCAATTGCTGCATAGAAAAGAAGATAAGCCTATTGGCTTATAACCAGTTTAGAAAAAGAGGACATTATCGATAATCCTTCTCTAAAGGAGTCATAAGGAAATACAATAAAGCATGAACATGTTTATCCAACGTTGTCACTGATGAGTACTTTTACGTCAGTATGCATAAACTAGGATAGTCATAACCAAACAATAAAGCATCATTAACTACCACATCGTAGACCTTTGCTCACGAACTCAAAGCTGTAGTATGTACTTATATTATATTACAACAGTTACAAGAGATACGTACACATGAAAGATCATAAAATATCATTTCAGTAAATAAATGCTAGACTTCCCTGTAAACTACCATCGCGCCAAGAATCTTGATCTTTAAGCCAACATGAGCAATAATTCATCTAAGATTCATCCATGAAAACAGCACCATGTCCTGTAGATTTAACGAACTTCTTCAGCAAAAGAACCACAATTGCTATAGTAAGTCCAATAGCAGCCAGTGTGAACAATCGGTCGTCTGGTTTTGGAGCCCTTGTCTCTGGTTTCAGATTTTGAACCGTTGCATCTGACTTTTGGAGCAACTGGTGTCTTGGGACACTAGATGTATTCTCCATTGAAACTTCAACTCCTGCAAGGTTAGGATTAGCATTGACAGGGTGTTCTTGTTCTTCAACTATTCTGTCACCTGCTTTATCTGGAATCCCCTCTCCTGCAGGTAAAGGCTCAGGATTTTTCAAATTCACCAGGGTCTCAGCCTCCTCTATGATGGATTGTCCCTCAGAAACTTGTGAGGGACCACCTTCTGGAACAGGGGATGATTTGCTTAGCATATACTCGTGTATCTGGGATAGAAGTGTGCTGAATCAGTACAAGATATATTTCAGAAAGTATGCACCAGAAATAGACAACATGCAACATTTTACCTAGTACTACCAGAATAAAATAGCAATGCAAAAATGCACCGGACAAGAAAAATGAACAACATTTTACCTCATCAATCAGTTTTTGACGTTCAGGAGTCCCAAATTTTGGAGGTGCTTCACGGGATTTAATGGCTAGGGCACGCCTGTCTTCTTTCTTGTAGTTTAATGAGCCCAGCGCGCCATTTGGGTTGGAAGGCATGAATGCAATCAGCGCAACTAGCGCAGTCCTCACTGCCAATATAGATTTGCATCAACTCGGTGAGAACATTCTTCCATAAAAAGCAAAGAATGAAGCTCCAATATTTCAAATCAATGGCTTTTAACAAGGATTACAAGATATGTTTTAGATGATGGGAGGAAGAGAAGCAAAATTATGTTCCCTCCCTCAATTTTCGTTCCTGTTGGAATTAGCAACAACAAACAAAGAAACAAAGAAACAAACAAACTCTAGTTTAAGGAGGGGGAAGAAATAAAACTTACCACTCCATGAAGGTTGCCAGTGCTCAGGGTGATGATTTGATATGCTCAAGCAAATCTTGGTTTGGGTCTCAAAACGACCACTGGGCTGAAATGATAACATTGTGAAATTTGGTTTCATGTCAGCAAATCAAACAAATTTAGATAAACATTTCAACGTAAGAATCAACTAAGTACAAAAGGAAACAAACATCTTACTGTCAACAACATAAATGAAGGAGGTTTGAAGGGATATTCTGAAGGCAACTGAATCCGTCCATGATAAATACCACCCTCAAATTCAGTGTCACGAGGTCCCCTAATCGCAAATTGCCATTCAAATATATTTTCCTGAAGAAAACACCACACTGAAGTTGCTCAGAAAACACTTTCAATGGAATAAACCCCTTGGTAACCTAATTTGATATACGAGTTGATTTTTGTTTATGAAAAGAACTCATTTTATTTTTCTAATTCTTTTTTTTTTCTCATAAAAATATTTATGAAACAAAATATCCTTACAAGTTTGTTTCTTTTTCAAAAAATGGTCCCTCTCTTTGTCTTTTCAAAAAGGACCACAGGTCAAATTGTTCACAATTATCCGATCCGAAAAAAAGAAAAATTCACAATTATCCGATCCCAAAAAATTATCTGTTCACAATTACAAAACCAAAATTTCAACAATATTTTTAATTAAATTGCAACTGGTAGCAAAATGACCTGATCCTGCCGTCAAACAATTTGTTGAACTGAATACCGAAAAGTAGAGACGATGCAATGGAAAACCCTAAGAACAATTGAACAAAAGGGGAATGAATGAAAAATTGAAAAGGGAAAAAGAGAACCTCGAGAGGGAGACTGATGTAGTCATCTGAAGGGTTTGATTGCATCTCTTTCAACTCTTGCAAAATCCTTTTGACGGCTGGATTCTTGAGGTTGTGTTTGTCGGCCATGGCGTACACCCAATTCTTCTGTGAAATCGAACAACAACAAACGGCAGTGCTACGGGAAATATACTATGGTCTATTGTCTTGTGTTGTTTTGTTTTTTATATGTGATTAGGAGAAAATATCAGAATGGATATTGCAGATGAGAAACTTTGGTTGGCTCCTTGGGGACACGTCATGATCTCTGTATTTTTCCTACGTGGCACTCTTTCATTGGATTTGATGGAACTGATGTGTATATTCTCTTCTGTTGACTTCGGAACCCCAAAAGTCTTTCAAAATTAACTAAACATGAACTCACAAAAACAATTAATAATTTTTTAATCAGTTTATGTAACTTAAAATCAAATCAAATTTGGAAATGGTATTACGAATAATTTGTATAAAGTAATTCTAGTTTATAAAAGCCTATTTTTGTTTTTCAAGTTTAATCTCATTTCTTTTCTTGATCATAAAATCTGATCAGCAACGATTTTGGTAATCAGTGCACTTCGGTTTTAAAATGATTTTTTTTATTGTAGCTTTTTAATTTGGTGTTTAAGTGTGAATATATATATATATATATATATATATATATATATATATATATGTGTGTATATATATATATTATGAGAATTTGTAAATGTAAAACTATTTGAACTCATCAATGTTCATAATTATATTTGCGAATTCTCACAAATTAATATTAATAATTTTTTTCTTTATGGAATAAAAAAAACTTATAATTATAAAACAGTGGTTGAGATCTCTTGTCAAAATTATAGATATCTAAGTCATATACAAAATACAAATATATTTTCAAAAAACTTAAGTATTTGTGAATTTATATACATTTGTATATTTTTTGTTAATCGCATTTAAAAATGTTTATATAAGTACTGACATGTATTTATATGAAAAAAAACTTGTTGAATAAGAAATTAAAATTACTATGATATCATAAATTATAATCCTAACAACCCGGCAAGATAGGATTTATTACAGAAGTTTTTGAATCTAGAAAAATAATTTTATCACTGATGATGATCCTACATAGCTTCCATAAATTTGCCTGGTGGAAAATATAATAATATAGCAAAAAGGTTGTAAAATGGAGGAAAATTGTCATCAATTAGCAAACATGATCTATAACTTAAGGATCAAGTAAAAGATGGGCTTATAGGTAAGGTTGACTTTGAAAATTGAGGGGCTTCTCCCTGCACCCCAAAGCATTTCTCCTGTATCCCCAAAACCCTTTTTGTTTCCAATTTTACCCTTAAATGAAGAAAGAGAAAACACAGTAAAAAAAATTAACTGCACTCTTACACCCAGTCAACACGAATCTGCTTTTGTTGTAGGCCTCTGCACCCCCAAAAAATGCCAAAACGGATGACAGAATCCGCTTCAAGATTTTAAATATATTTTTTAA
>Ga0214542_1005488_pt1 | contig 24043 bp, 28 predicted proteins | sample CNSS1metaG_FD_160096 | JGI IMG/M metagenome (GOLD analysis project Ga0214542, IMG submission 160096) | Root nodule microbial communities from cowpea collected in UCLA plant growth center, Los Angeles, California, USA - CNSS1 | ecosystem: Host-associated > Plants > Roots > Nodule | place: USA...
TCATTATGTTTGCTCTCATTTCTCATCTGTTTCCTTCATTTCTCGAAGAAAAAAATGTAACTCTCTCTTGTCTTACTTGATGATGAAATATTACTTTAATAGTTATTAAAATTATTTTTTATCTCATGAGCCTTTTGTATACTTACTTTTTATGATTATAGAAGAAAAAAATTAATGTATATGTGTTTTTTTATAACCGATTTTTAATTGTGACTTGATTATAATATTTTTTATTCTAATACTTATGTCTCTCAATATTTATTAGATTATGATAAATTATTTTTTAATATATTTAAAAAAAACATATCGATGAAGAATAGAATAATTAATTTATTTTGTAGAAGTAGTAAAAGGGAAGAAGCTACACGTGAAGATGAAAACAAGTTAAATTATATTTCTTCATATCTTTTAAAGTATTTAAAGCATTATACTAATAATCCAATCTAACGATCCAATTGTTTTATAGAAGAGTCATTTTTTAAAATGTTATACTAGTGGTCCAATCAAATAATCAAAAAATTATATTATTCTGGCCCCTCCACAACTTTTGGTCAAGATCCGCCACTGATCGGGCCCAACGACCCGGAAAATTCAGGTGAGCCCGATGACCAGAATGGGTCAAGCGGACCCAAAGACCTGAACGGGCCAAGCGGGCCCGATGACCCGAACGAGCTAGGCAAGCCCGAAGATTCGAAGGGGCCAGTGGGCCTGAAGACCCGAACGAGCCAGGCGGGCCCCAAGACCCGAACGGGCCAGACGGCCTGAAGACCCGAACGGTCCCGATGACCAAGGCAGACCCGAAGAATCGAACAGGCTAGGCAAGCCCGAAGAACCGAACGGGTTAGGTGGACCCGATTACCCGAATGGGCCCAACGGGCCCAAAGACTCAAATGGACTAGGATGGGTCGGCTTGACGACTCAGACGAGTCTTGTCCGACGACCTTTACGGACTGAGTCATGTTGGCCTTAAGGACACAAATTTTAAAAAATTCAATTTAAATTTCTTTTATAAAAAATGGATTAGACAAAGCACTTACTAGAGTGACTTAGAAGATACTCTTGTAAGTGTGTTTATGTCTCACTCAACCTCACAAAAGCAACTTTTATAAATTGTGTTTTGCATTCACTTGTAATTATAATTTAGTAATATCTTTAACACATTTGAAATCTTCAATATCTCGTAACTTGCCTCAATATTTATTCATTTATCAAATAGAATTATAATAAATTATTACACAAACAACAAATTAAAAAAATAAGTAATTAGAATTAAAGTTAATATTATAAATAAATTAAATCAATTTGAATCCATTATAATCATATAAACATAATTAGTTTCAATTTCAACTATAAATCAACACAAATGAATCTATTTTATCAAAAACTAATATTTGACTTATTTAAGCACCTTAGGTATGAAAAACCTCAATTCCATGGATTAGGATGAGTTTAAAGCATCATGGTAATGACGTTTCCATGTGTTTTATCGAAACGATAATATATCCATCTATAATTACTATTGAAAAATGTATCCAACAATAATTATCGAAAAATATAAATTATTTGTAAATAATACTTGACGATTGTTTTTTCAACTGATTTTTTACCATTAACTTGTCAGTGAAAAATGTGATTAGCGACAAATTTATAACATTTCCAAAGATGCTGTCCGTTTAGTGAATGTATTTTTCTTCAATTTTAATGAATAACATAAAAGAGAGAAGTAAGATGAAAAAAAAAATGTCAACTGGCATATAGACCTTTCCTTTTTTTAACATTGGACATGAAAAAGGAAATTTCGGTAAGAATTTGTTCAATGATATTTCTTCTATTGTCATCTCAGAACTTTAAAGAGACGTCTTAACTTGAAAAATAAAAATATCATAGACGAAAGGATTTATAATTTATAAAAAATAACTCAACTTTCTATTTATCTCCAAAAACAAAATGAAAAACTTTAATAAATTTTAGATTCATCATATATATATATATATATATATATATATATATATATATATTATAATATTTACAAGGTTTCTTAATAAATCAAAGTTACTAATGCATTTAAATATTGTCCATATTTCATATATTAATATAATAAATATAAAAACGTATAAGCTTAAATAACAGTTCAATGTCAATAAAATAGGAGAATTTTGGTCTTCACTATTTAACCGTTAATATTATCATTAAATTAGCATACACCAGTTAAATAATTGATAACCGACCAACTATTTAATCACCACCCTTTAAGATCTTAAAATTTCTACATTACCGTTATTCATGATTGGTGAACAATTCATTTAATTTCCTAGTTATTATATAAGATATTAATGTAAGTATTCTTTTTAAATTTTGGTTAGGTTATAAAAATTTATTCATAAATATATCGATATTTTTTAAGGTATTATATCAATTTTCCCGATAAGGTATATAAAATTGTTTAATATAAATAAAAGAGGCCTTAGTTTCTCATGATTTTTAAAACAATACCAAACATTACCAGAATAGAATTATTGTAGCCAGGATATCAGAAAAAAAAAAACTTGATTCTTTTAAGTACAAAATTTTAACCAGATCATTAATAAAATAATTATTTATTTTCTTACAGGAAATGCTACGAAAGGTTATAAAGACACTATTTAACATATAAGTAATAATTCTTCATTTATTATATTTATGTTGAAATTTAAAATAATTAATTTTATTAATTAAAATAATATAAATTCATATAGATGATGTTTGATCCACTTTATTTATGTCGATATACACATTTAATTATATTTTGATTTGTAATGGTTAAAAAGGAAGAGAAACAATATAACATTATTAAAATTATTAATTATTTCATGTTTAATTATCTTTTATTTTTTTTTATGTATCAAATAAATTATCAATTACAAGTTTATAGTATTTACGGACATTTTTATCCAATAACTAAACATTAATAATTATTGAGGTCATAATTTATTTAATATCATGCTTAATTATGAATTTTTGTAAAATTTCATGTTAATTTTCTTAACTAGTATTTGGACACCGGTTAGGACTCTCTTTCTTATAAACTATTTCAAAAACTTAAAAAAGAAAAATTAATATATTAAAAAAGACTAATTAAATTACCATATACATAAATTTTGTGTCTAACCTTTTTCTCATCCATTTTCTATGAAAATATCTGAATTAAAACTAGTTAAATTGAACTTATCTACAAAGATCACGGTTGATTCCATATTTGAGTATCGGTAACTAAATAAGTCTTTGATCTCATTCTATTACGACTTGATCATTGTTTAGTTATTCTTTAATTATTGATCATTGATTCAGTTTTTGATTATATGTTACTTTTGGATGTTTTATAATGCATGATAATATTTTGAAGAAATTGTTATGAATGAATGATTGTCCATTGATTTGATATATTTACTCATATAATTCATTACTCTTAATGTAAATACTTGTATTAACTAAGTTGATTTGTTTCCTTTATGGATTACATATTGTATCTATAAATAAGACTCTTCCTATCAATAATAATACACAAATGAATTGTTCCCTATTCTCTCATCCTCTATTCTCTATTGTCTATTTTCTTCTCTATTATCTATTATTTTCTTTGTTATTCGCTTTATTTCATAACACGTTATGAGCACCATGCTCCAACCAATTGAGGACTAGTGGAAGCTTTTTCTCGCTAACGACAGTGCTCTGCGTGGGCTCTTTCTAATCCTTTCTCAATTTATAATTTTACCTTATATTCTTCCTCTTGTGATAAGAATTGTTTAACTTTATCAATTTTCATCCCTGTCTTATTTTTTTTATTTTTATTATGACGGTGTTTATTATTATTTTGATGATGATGATTATTATTATTAATATTATTATTTTATGTGCTAGTTCTAAACACGCGAAACATTGCAAAATTTGGATTTGTGACCCTTGATATTACAAGGAAGAATTCCTTATATTGGATTTTAAATGTTGAAATATATTTAGATGCAATGGATATTGGGATACCATTAAATAAAGAAATAAAACATCTAAGCAACTCATTTGTTTATGACAAAAATATTGTGAAAAGAGATTTCACAAATATTATGAATTTATTTCATGGCTATGTATCGCTGGCTGGACAAAGCAATAAAGCTTTTGATGAAAAATCATGAGATCCGCCTAATCTGCTCCATTCCCAGAAGTGAATGCAGCAATAAATATTATGAATTTATTTCATGCCTTTGTATGGCTGAACAAAGCAATGAGCTTTTGACCTCAAGAAAATCATGAAACATGTCCAAATTGGTTCTGCTCCATTCCCAGAAGTGAATACAGCAACATTTGATTTATATTTTTATGATCATGATCATGATCTTGATTTTGGACATGGTTATAAAGATAATTTCAAAGACACATTTTGTCACCAGAAGTGGCACGATAATGTGAAAAAAAGGAAAAGGAAAATGTGAAAATATTGACAAAAAGATGAAGGTATATATTATCATTACGATGGTAAAGGCCATTTGAGTTGTACTTATTGTACACCAGAGCATCTTACAAATAATGAGAAGAACATAGAAACACACTTTGCTTATGAAGATGGTGATTCTGATTATGGCCATATGGATGCTACTCATCTTGATATTGTTATTTTCTTTGCTAAAGCAAATGGAAGCATTGATCACCTCATTGATTATGAGAGTGTTAAAAAAAAAATCTCATATTGATATTTACGTTTATATGAAAAACGAATGTTTGCACTAGTACCAAAAGAATGTGCCTTATTGATAGTGCAACAACTTATACAATTCTCAAGAGTAATAAATTTTTCTCTTGTTTGATAATGTGAGACATCAATGTTAGTATTATTTATAGTACTACAAATATATTTGAAGACTCTAGAAGAGCTATTATACTTCTACTAAGAAGTTGAATAGAAACTTATTAAGTTTCAAGGATATTTGTCTAAATGGCTATTATAATGAGACAAACAATAAAAAAGATATGAAATAACTTTATATCTCTACGATTGAGTTGAAAAAAAAATGTATATTGGAGAAATTATCAACATTCTCTTATGGTTTATACTACACGTATATTAGTATAATTGAAATGCATGTCATGGTAAACTAGAAGTTTACAAATAAAAATGAATGCCTTGTTTGACATGATCAGTTGGATGATTTGTATTATGCATATATTAGTACAATTAAAAGGCATGTCATGGTAAACCAGAAGTTTACGATTCAAAATGAATTCCTTGTTTGGTATGATCGTTTGGGTCATCCTGGATCTATTATGATGCGAAAAAAAGGGTTGAAAAATTCATGTTGACACCCACTTAAGAGTCAAGAAACTTCTTCAGACCAATGAGTTTTCATGTACTATACGTTCACAGAAGTTGATAATTAGACCATCATTAGAAAAATTAGAAATGAGTCAATCTCATCTTCAGAACGAATACAAGGTGATATTTGTGGTCCAATACACCTATTATGTGGAACATTTATATATTTCATGGGTTTAAATAATGCATCAACTAGATGGTCAGATATTTTTTTATTATCAACTCGCAATCAAGTAATTGCAAAGTTATTAATACAATTAAGAGCTCACTTCCCAGATTATCCGATTTAGAAAATTTGTTTTGATAATACTGGTGAAATTACATCTCATGCTTTTCATGAGTATCGTATATCAATTGGAATTGAAGTTAAGCATCCAGTGGCACATGTTGATACTCAAAATAGACTTGCAAAATCATTACTAAAACGTCTAAAATTAATTGCAAGACCATTACTTACGAAAGCTAATCTTCCAATGGCTACTTGGAAATATGCAATTTCGCATGTTGCATTATTGATTTGCATCAAGCCAATAAGTTATCGCAAATACTCTATTATGCAGTTGGTTTTTGGTTAGTGACCTAATATTTTCATGTAATAATTTTTTAGTGTGGTTCCAAAGATAAAAACTCTTGAATGAGAAAGGGAGCTAAAATGCAAAATGACCTAATCGAAAAGGTTGAAATCCCAAAAGATTCATTTGACATAATTAATGGTTTGGTTCCAGAAGAACCTCAGGTACCTGAAATTGTTGAAAATGATGAGATCTCAATAAATTATGTCATAAATCATATAATATGGAACCAAAATGAAGTTAACATTGACTAAACTTTTACTTATAACATAGCAATGAATGCTATGAATGACAATGAAGATCAATAAGCAATGATCATTGAAGATTGTCGACAAAGAAAAGATTGGCCAAAATGAAAATATGCAAAGAAGCGTAATTATATTTGCTTGCTAAACGAAAGGTTTTTGGACCTATAGTTCGCACACCTGAAGTTGTGAAACCCATTGGGTACATATGGATTTTTCCGCAAAACTCAAATTAAGAATGATGAAATTGTTAGATACAAAGCACAATTGGTTGCTCAAGGTTGCTCATAAAACCTTGTATTGATTTGTGAAAAAATGTATTCACTAGTATTGGATGCAACAACATTGCAATATTCAATTATCCTAGTTTCATAACAAGGTTTGCATTTACATCTAAAGGATGATGTTACAACCTATTCATACGGTTCTTTTGAGAATCATATTTATATGAAAATCCCTAAATGATTTTATTTTCCCAACAAGAGAAATTTTAAAGAGGGTTATTCAATAAAATTGAACATGTTTTTTTATTGATTAAAGCAATCAGAACGTGCGTGGCATAACCGTCTTATTGAGTACTTATTAAAAGAAGGATATAGAAATGATTCTATTTGTTCTTGTACTTATATGAAAAGATCCAAAAATGAATTTGTCATAATTATTGTTTATGTAGATGACATAAACACCGTTGGAACTCCTAATGAGCTCACAAAGGCAATTGATTACTTAAAGAAATAATTTGAGATGACTGATCTTTAAAGGGCAAAGTCTTATTTGAAATTAGAAATTCAGTATTTAAATAAAGGTGTTTTTATACGTCAAGAGGCTTATATAATTAAGGTGCTTAAAATGTTCTAAATGGACAAGTCATGTTCATTATGCATTCCAATAGTTGTGAGGTCGTTAGATGTTGATAAAGAATCGTCTTAGACCTCAAGAAAATAATGAAGATCTTCTTGGTCCAGAAGCACCATATCTTAGTGTCATAGAAACACTAATGTATCTTGCTAATTATACTCGATCTAATATTGCATTTGTTGTAAATTTGTTAAGCAAGATACAATTCTTCAACTACAAGAAGAAAATGGTTTGGAGTAAAACATATAGTTCATTACTTTAAGGGTACTATGAATATGAGCTTATTCCATCTAAATGATTTAGATTCAGACCAATGGGTTATGTATATGCATGTTATTTTACATATTCTTACAATGTCACAATGGTTGATCACAAACAAGATGTTTGTTCACATGTGGTAGCACAATGGTTTCATGAAGGTATATGAAACAAACCATAGTAGTAACATCGTCTAATCATACAAAATTACGCGAAAAGTTGTGAATATATTTGGTTAAGGTCTATAATTCAACATGTGCAAGAAACTTGTGACTATCCCCGACAAAGATGGAATCGACAATCATATATGAAGACAATAGCGTATTGTTCAATTGAAAGGATTATATAGATATCCAAAAATTCATTTATGTGAAAATATGGCAGGTTTATTTATGAAGTTTTTGCCAAGAAGAACTTTTGAGCAAATAATTCACAAGTTCGGACTCTGTCACCTTAATGATGTAAGTTTACGTGAGGGGGAGAAATATAATATGTGATGAACAATATTGTATTAAAGAATACATAATGTTGTACTCTTTTTCCTTTACTAGGTTTTTTTTATCTCAAAGGGTTTTTCTTGGTAAGGTTTTAACGAGGCACATTTATGAGACACATTCTTTTATCAATGGACACTCAAGGGGAAGTGTTATGAATTAATGATTGTCCATTGATTTGATACATTTACTCATATGAATGATACTCATATGATTCGTTACTCTTAATGTAAATATTTGTATTAACTAAGTTGATTTGTTTCCTTATTACATATTGTATCTATAAATAAGACTCTTCCTATCAATAATAATACACGGATGAGTTGCTTCTTATTCTCTCATTCTCTATTCTCTATTGTTTCTTCTCTTTTCTATTATCTATTATTTTTTCTGTTATTCGCTTTATTTCATAAAAAATCACCCTCTTTCCCTAAACATTCAACTGTGAAAGCTCCACACTAACCATAGAATTAAACATATTTGGATATGCCTAATTGTTTGTTCAATCTGTTAAAAAAATTAAATACACTTTTTCTTTACTATATTTAATTAGTAGTTAATTATTTTATAATATAATATAATATAATATAATATTATATAATATAATATAATATAATATTATATAATATAATATAATATAATATAATATAATATAATATAATATAATATAATATAATATAATATAATATAATATAATATAATATAATATAATATAATATAATATAATATACTATAATATAATATAATATAATATAATATAATATAATATAATATAATATAATATAATATAATATAATATAATATAATATAATATAATATAATATAATATAATAACGTAACATTATATTATATAATATTATATAATAACACAGTTATACTTGTTCATTTAATATTATTTCTTTGTTTTTAATTATTTTTTGATTTTTGTCGGTCTGACAATTTAATATTTGAATGTTAATGTATTTTTTCATTTTCTTCTCGTTTTCTTTTGTTTCTTTCCTCTCACTTTTTTTTTTCAAGTTACGTTCATTTGAAAGATAAATTTGGAGAAAAATTAATGGATATATTTAAGAGAATTTGAAGGTAAAACTTTTGTTTATTTTAAAAAGTTTAGAGATGTGAGTGAATGAATTTAAAGATAAGATTTGTGAATAATAAATGGATGTAATAAATAAAAAAATATATAAATATTAAAGATTACAAATTTGTTCTTGTAGTTGAAAGTAATATAAAATAAATATTTGATGAGTTTAAATTGAAAGTAACATAAAATAGAGATCTGATGAGTTAAAATTATTTTTAAAAAATGTTAGACGAATTCTTTTTGAATATAAAATTAATAGGTGTAATAAATTAAAAATACAATTTATTTAGTATAAGAAAATGTTTTAATAGATAAAATGGTAGACTACAGGGTATATTTCAAAATTACAAATATCTAATGACTCGAAGTTAGTCTTTAGACAAGTGACAAGATATAAATGACCTGATGGATCCTAGTTCAATCCTCTTGAAGGTTGGAACAAAGGCGAAGATTCACTTGCAAAAGACTCTCTAATGAGTTAGTAAAAGAGTAAGAGTCTGTTTAGAGAGAATGAGTTTAAGTGATTTTTTTCAGAGTGAGTATTGTTAGAATTAATTGACGAATTAATTCTATTATGTGACTCATTTGAAATATTATGATGAGTCCAATTGTGATTCAATCAAATATAACGACCTATTGGTTATTATGGGAAGTGATAATAAAATAAAATAAAGATAAAATAAAAATCAACTTGATGGATGTCGGTTTATAAAAGGATTGAGGTTTTATCTCTGACCATAAGGTTCTTTCACAGTAACCTATCAAGAACATTTGAAAGGAGAAAAGAAAGGCAAAAACCAGTACTGCGCAAGTACTAGTGTAACGCCTGACGGTGGTGTTTGACCGCCAAGCGATAGCTACAAAACCAGTAGAGAATTGAAGCATGTAGCACTTGGCAATAAGGGTTGTCCCGCCATGCGATACTTGTATAAATAATAGCATTAGAGACGCTTGGCGCCTGGCAGCATGTGTCCCCCGCCAGGTGGTCTGGAAGCCTTGGCGTTTGGTGACTCCTGTTGAGCGCCAATCGATTTTTGATGAAGCGGACATTGTGTTTTGCTTGCTTTGGATGTGCGTGGTCTACGAGACTTTGGGCGATATCTGAAGGGTCAGATGCTGGAGTATTCCTGGACTTGTGGCTCATGATGGAGGGTAATATGAGCATTCTTTGAGTTGTGGCTCGAAATAGCGAGTGTTCCCGCATGTGTTCTACAAGTGGTGGCTTGTAGGTTGGACAACAACGATAGCTTGAGATTATCAACCAAAGACGTAGAACATGGATTACATGGTGGTGGCCATGTGTGATGAGACCAAAGGATGGAGTTCCTTTAATGTGTGTGTTTTGTTATATAAATTGTTGCATATGTTTATATTCCTTTAGCTCACCCTATTTGCGCGTGTTTGGCGATGATCGTTTACGCAGTACACGAGAGCAGATGATGTTGCAGGTGGGACTTGTGGAGCGTAGAGCCGGAGCGTGTGCTAGTTGGGAAACTTAATGGCAACATTTTATCATTTTTATGAGTTTTAAGGATTTTCTTGTAATCATTTGAACTACAGAACTTGGCTTTATAATGAGACTGAGTTGATAATGTATTGTGTTTAATAAATATTTCGATTGGATTTGGTTTTATTAGTGTAATAAAGTTTTAAATTCTCGCGGTTTTTGGGAAACGATTTATAATAAATGAAGTATTATTGTTATGTTTTTATTTTATTATTTAAATTCGTAATATCCATACGGGATGTTACATTTGGTATCAGAGCAATGGTTTGCAAAAGATTTTTGGGGTCTATGGGGAGTGAGCTTATCGTGTTCCGCTTACGAGTCAGTGTGTTAATTTTTTTGTGTTAAACCTTTTGTTGCATAGTCATGACCTAAGTTGTGTGGTATAATCCAGCTAAAATGTGGCGTGCACTAGCTTTGGCAAACAAGAGAAGAAGGGATAATACTAGGGCGGATGAGATTGCACATGCGATTCATCGGATGGTGGACGTGGTGCAGCCTAATGAAGCACAATCCAGAGCCAGAGTCACACCTACTCGTGCCGTGACTATGGAAGACTTCATGAGGCACATGCCAGCTAAGTTCACTGGTAAGGCCACTCTGGACGAAGCGGATGCATAGCTGAGGGAGTGTAAGAAGATATGCCGAGCGATTGGGTGCACTGATGCACAGAACTTAACCTTCGTCACATTCCTTCTTGTGGTTGACTTTGAAATACTAGTGGATGGGGATGCAACAGTGATGCAGACCCGCGAAGAGCATGTGACTTGGGCTAACCTCAGGACACGATTCTTGGAGAAATACTTTCCTAACAATGCCAGATATGAGAAGGAAGCAGAATTCCTTACCTTGCAGTAGGGGACTATGACGATACATGCATATACTGATCGATTCGAGTACTTGGCGAGGTTCTACTCGCAGGCTGTCACTGAAGAATGGCACTACAAAAAATTTGAAGGCGGTCTGAACCATGAGTTGCGTCGATTCCTCGTACCTCTGAGGATCGGAGAGTTCCCTGTATCGGTGAAACATGCAAAGATGGTGGAACAACTGGAGAGGGGCCCAAGTCGGGTCATGAGGGCACATCCTAACAATAATAGCATCAATGAGAAATGACAAGAGAAAACCTACACCAGACCTCAACATGAAGGACGAAGGAAGTGCAGTTTTTGTGTTTGTTGTGTAGCCATGAGGTTGTGGTGTTGTTTGACTCAGGAGCCACCCATTCATTCTTGTCTAATGAATGCGTGAGGAGGCTCGGGCTTGCGATACGAGAGCTGGGGTGCAAACTGATAGTTGCGACGCCAGCATCTGGCGAGGTATCCACCACTTCTGTGTGTGCAGGGTGCCCTATCGAGGTGGCAGGCCGTAGGTTCAAGCTGAATCTTATTTGCCTACCGATGGAGGGTTTGGACGTGATTTTGGGCATGGACTGGCTGTCGAGCAACCATGTTGTCATCGATTGCGGACGGCGTAGGGTAGTGTTCCCAGATACAGCCGGGTTGGAGCTTATCTCGTCTAATCAGGCTGTGAAGGAAATTGAGGCTGGAGCTACATGTTTTATGATAGTGGCTCATGAGGAGAAGATGAGTATGACCGAGAAAATTAGCAGGATTCCAGTAGTGGATGACTTTGCAGATTTTTTCCGGATGAGATTCCAGAGTTGCCTCCTAGCAGGGATGTGGATTACTCCATTGATCTCATCCCTAGCGCTGGGCCAGTTTCTATAGCACCGTACATGATGGCGCCAGCTGAGTTAGCTAAATTAAAGAAGCAGATTGAAGATCTACTTGAGAAGAAGTTCATCCGACCGAGTGCATCACCATGGGGAGCACCGGTTTTGTTAGTGAAAAAGAAGGATGGTAGCTCCAGGTTGTGTGTTGACTACCGACAATTGAACAAGTTAACGATAAAGAATAAGTACCCGCTGCCGAGGATTGACGACCTGTTGGATTAGCTGATGGGAGCTACGGTATTCTCAAAAATAGACTTGAGATCGGGATACCATCAAATCCTAGTCAGGCCGGAGGATGTGCAGAAGACCGCTTTTAGGTCGCGTTATGATCACTATGAGTATGTGGTGATGCCATTTGGGGTGACTAATGTGCCGACCATATTCATGAATTATATGAATAGGATTTTCCAGCCATATATGGATCAGTTTGTGGTAATGTTTATTGACGATATTCTGATCTATTATGAGAGCAGAGAAGAACAAGCAAAGCATCTAAGAGTGGTATTGGGGATTCTCAGAGAACATCAGTTGTATGGGAAGCTATCGAAATGCGAGTTCTGGCTGGAGGAGGTATAATTCCTAGGTCATGTGATCTCAGCCCAAGGAATAGTAGTGGATCCGGCCAAGATCGAGACAATTGTGAGGTGGGAGAGGCCATAGACAGTTATAGAGGTGCAGAGTTTCCTGGGTTTGGCAAGGTATTATCGACGATTCGTGGAGGATTTCTCCAAGATGGTGAGTCCTCTAACACAACTCACCAAAAAGGACCAGCCATTCTCGTGGACAGATGAGTGTGAGGCCTGCTTTAAAGATATGAAGAGAAGATTGACTACCGTATCAGTACTAGCGATCTGTGGCCTATGCATCGAGACAGTTGAAGGTGCATGAGAAAAATTACCCGACGCACAACTTGGAGTTAGCGGCAGTTGTGTTTGCCCTCAAGACATGGAGGCATTATTTGTATGGGGCGCTGTTTCAGGTATTCAGCAATCATAAAAGCCTAAAATATTTGTTTGATCAGAAGGAGCTGAATATGAGACAGAGGCGTTGGATGGAATATCAAAAGGACGACGACTTTGAGCTATTATACCACCCTGGTAAAGCTAATGTCGTAGCGGATGCCTTGAGCAAGAAGAGAGTTCATGTGTCAGCCATGATGATTAAGGAGTTGGAACTGATAGAGCAGCTACGGGACATGAATCTGGGGCTGGATATGGGGGCATGACAGATACGGTGCAACATGCTGAGGATCAGTAATGAGTTCCTAGATGAGGTTCGAGTGGAATAAGGTAATGATCATGAACTGCAACAGATCGTTAGTGAGTGGGCACTGAGAAGAGAAAGGACTTCAGGATGGGCAGGGACGGTATCCTATGGTTCAGGGAGAGGGTGTGTGTTCCCAACAGTAGAGTCTTGAGGAAGATGCTCCTAGATGAGGGGCATAAGAGTCGTCTTAGCATACACATAGGTATGACTAAGATGTATAAAGATTTGAAAGCTGTAAGACCCGCGAAATTTAATTAATTAAATAAATAATTAATTAATAAATGCGGGTAGGTTGTGCATTTATGACATTAAATTCTGTAATGTATGACGTGGAAAAGTACTAGCTCAAGTGGTTGAGAGTACTTGGTTTGTGTGAGAGGATTTGGGTTCAAGTCCTATGCACGCCAATTGTGTGTATTTTTGTTATTATTGTTTTAATGGTATGTCGGGCCACATTTTTGTATGACATAATGCTTGAATTGTGTGTGTTAGCAAGAAACATAAGTTGGCCTAGTGGTTTAGCTTTGATTTGGCATGGGGAAGGTCGTGGGTTCAAACCTTGGTGAGTTAAATTTAACTCTTTTTGGCTTAAACTTTAGTTGTGGGCTGAATATGAATAGGTGGAGAAACCTAGCAGAAAGTGGGCAGCTAAAGGGCTGAGAAACAATCAAGTCATGGCCCTTGAAAAGTAATAAAACCCAAATTTAATCATATTCCCGTTTTTTTTCATTAACCAATTAGTAAGACCTATAAAAGGCAAAATTTGAGAGGAGAATAGGGTTTTGGAAGGCTATTTTCTGAAAGCTTTAGAGGGAGGACGAAATTTGGGAGTGAAAGGATAGTTGGGAGTGAAGGAGAGAGGGTAATTGAAGTGGTGATAAGGCAAGCCTTGGTGATCAAAAGAAATTTCCCAATTTCAGAAGTTAAGCAAGGGATTTTTCAGGTTAGGGGAGCTGAACCCGAACCTTAGCTTTACTGCACTATTTTTGTTTGATTTTGATGAATTGTTGCACTAAAATTCGTGCTATACTTGAGGAAATTCGGGGTTGTGGATTTTGGGGACTGTTGCATTGGAATTGGACCTAAAAGTTGCCTATAATGGGATGGTATGTGGTGTATTCTGTGATTATGCAAAGTTGGGTGGTTGGGGGTTATTTTCGCGTCCAAATAATGCGTATAGGCCTATCTAAATTGTGCTTAAAGAATTGGTGTGGTTGAGATGTGTTTTGGGGTCCCTGGTGCAGTGTGTGCGTGCGTGAATCAGTGTCAAAACCTGCAATTTTCGCTCAGGCGATTCAGGCTCACCTAGGCGAGATATGCAGGGACGCGTATCCTCTATCTGCTCATGGCCATCGCTCGGGCGGAGAGTTTTGGGGTTTGGGCGAGGGCTCATCTCACTTAGGCGAGTGAGACTCGCCTAAGCGAGAATTCGTATGCAATTGGGTGTTTTGATTGAACAACTCGCTTAGGCGAGCTTGATTGTTGTTCTGAGCGGGAGTACATCTTGCCCAGGCGAGACACTCTTGCCTAAGCGAGATTGCGAGGGAAGGTTTGTGTTTTTGTGGGACTCGTCGCCTAGACGAGGCATTTTTATTCTGGGCGAACGAGAGTCTCGCCCAAGCGAGCATGAGCTCGCTTAAGTGAGAATACGTAGGCTGCAGTGGTTATGCAGGCTTGCACAGGTTAGGGGCCTAGCTTAAGGGAGGTGGGCTGTAGTGGTTAAACAAAGGCTCTCAATTAAAGCAAGTAAGGGTGAAGAGGTACGTTTAAGGAAGATGTACCTGCTATGTTTATAAGATGAGATGAAACTTGTGAGAGGTGTTCTACATGGCTTTTAAAATATCTTCTTGGTGGGCTTGCTAGTGTTCCATGGGTTGTGGCCCGGAACGTATCCTCGAGTTGTGGCTCAGGATAGGGGTTAAGCACTTGGCATTCTATGGGTTGTTGCCTAGAATGACTTTCCTTGAGTAGTGGCTCGGGATAGCGGATGAACACGAGGAACCTTGAGTTGTGGCTCGGGTTGGCGAGTGTGCCGGTGTGAGTGTGCTGGTTGTGGCCAATACGGATGGGTCCAGATGGATTGCCCTCCTTAGTGAGTCACTGACGAGTTTGGTAGTCCTGGGACGTTGTAGACTATGTTCATATTTGGGAACTCCACCTGGCGTTACGATGTGTGATCTGTAGCATGGTTTCTGCACGTGCTCTATCGGTTGTGGCCGATAGGTGTGGCAGGAAGGCGCTCTGAGATACTTACTAGAAGATGTAGAACACTGCTAATACGGTTGTGGCCATGTGAAAGAAATGGAACGAGGTTCCCTGATGTACTTAATATACATGGTGGTGGCCATGTGGAGGGAAGGTAACGAGTCTTCCACTAGGTGCATCGGTATACATGGTGGTGGCCATGTGATGGAAATGGAGTAAGGTTCGGTGGGAAAAGTAAGGATATTCTATGTGGTTGTGGCCATGCAGTATAAAGAAAGAGTTCGTACTATTGTTGCATTATTTGTATTAGGTTTACATGTATATGTATGTTAGGTATATTTTTGTGTGTTTTAACTGTTAACTTACCCTATTTGTTTGTGTTTGGCGATGATCGTGTACGCGGTACACGTGAGTAGGTGGAGCTGGTGAAGCTTAGCTGCGGAGAGGGGATGTTTAGAGGAACTTTTATGTTCACGTTTTGTTATTCTATTTTGAATTATGATGTAAAGGCTTATGGCCTATTTGACTAAAATCACATTTTTGTATTTATGGACTTATTGGTAATTTAATGAAGTTTTACATTTCCCGTGTTTTGGGAAACGAGGTATTTTTTTTATTAATAAATGAGTTTTTGATAAATGATGCTGATGTATTATCTCTATTTCGTTTTATTAAATTCATAATATCCGGGCGGGATGTTACAAAAGCTACTTTCTGGTGGACGGGCATGAAGATAGATGTGGCTGATTACATCGCTTCTTGCTTGGTATGTCAAAAAGCGAAGATTGAGCATCAGAGGCTGGGTGGTATGTTGGAGCCTCTAGATATTCCACAGTGGAAATGGGATAGCATTTCCATGGACTTCGTCACCCACCTGCCGAGATCGGTGAGAAGGCATGACTCGATCTGGGTAATAGTAGACAAATTAACGAAGTGTGCTCATTTCTTGTCGATAGATCAAAAGATGTCAATGGATAGATTGACGAATTTGTATGTCAGAGAGATTGTCAGATTACATGGGGTGCCGACGAGCATTGTGTCGGATAGAGACCTAAGGTTCACATCGAGGTTCTGGCAGTCAGTACAGAATGCCTTGGGCACTCAACTGAGAATGAGCTCCGCCTATCATCCTCAGATAGATGGACAATATGAGTGGACTATACAGTCGTTGGAGGATCTGCTAAGGACATGTGTTTTGGATCACTTGGGTACATGGAATGATGTGCTGCCGCTGGTAGAATTTACTTATAATAACAGTTATCATTCCAGTATTGGAATGACGCCCTACGAGGCTCTCTATGGTAGGAGATGCAGGACACCATTATGTTGGCAGCAGGATGGAGAGTCAGTGGTTCTTGGGCCATAGTTCCTGCAGAAGACCACTAAGAAGGTGAGAGTGATTTAGGATCGGATGCGCGCAACTCAGAGCAGGCAGAAATCTTATGCAGACAAGAGGAGGAGGCCGCTTGAGTTTGAGGCACGTGACCATGTGTTTCTTCGAGTGACTCCTACAGCAAGCATTAGGAGAGCACTTAAATCGAGGAAATGACTCCTCGATTCATCGGGCCATATCAGATCACGAGGAGGATTGGTCCTGTAGCATATGAGATTGCTTTGCCATCACACTTGGCAAACTTGCATAATGTTTTCCATGTGTCGCAGCTGAGAAAATACATAGCAGATCCTACACATGTTCTGGAGGAGGATGATGTGCAGGTGCGGGAGGACTTGACAATTGGAGTCGAACCAGTTAGAATCTTGGATTCTCTAGTAAATCAACTCAGAGGGAAGGAGATCAGAACGGTGAAGGTGCTATGGGATGAGGCAACTCAGGAAATGACATGGGAGATGGAAGATGTCATGAGGAGGTCTTATCCTAATCTTTTCACTGGTAAGTTCTCTTTTTCGAGGACGAAAAATTTTAAAGGTGGGAGAAATGTAAGACCCGTGGAATTTAATTAATTAAATAAATAATTAATTAATAAATGCGGGAGGGAAGAACATTTATGACATTAAATTATGGTTGGTATGACGTGGAAAAGTGCTAGCTTAATTGGTTGAGAGTACTTTATATGTGTGAGAGGACTTGGGTTCAAGTCCTATGTATGCTAATTTTTGTGTTATTGTTGTTATTATTTAAATATATGTTAATCATGTTATGGAATGATATGATGTCTGAATTGGATTTGTTAAGCATGAAATATGATTTGTTGAATTGGTTGTGCTCTTGAATTGTGATTGAGTGGTCATGGATTCAAACCTTGGAGACCCCAAACTAAAACCTTAATTTTTTTGGTATTTTGGCTTTGGCTTGAATATGAAAGGTTGGGGGGAAAACCCTAGTGGGTGGTGGTCGGAAAATGGCCATAAGGAGATGGTAAATGGCATTAACAACTCATTTAAAGACTGAATTTTCGTTTAAGTAATTAACCTAGTTTTTAGACACCCTTTAAAAAGAAAGTTTTGGCTAATAGTTAGAGTTTTGCAAAAACTGAGGTTAAACCAGAAAGCTAAGTGCGAATTCTAAGTTGTGGTGAGGTTGGAGTGAGGTTCTTAGGGGCTGAATTGAGAGGAAGCCAAAGAGGAGGGCCAAAGTTGATCATTGGAAATTCTCAAGTGTCAAGGCTTAAAGCAAAAGGATCCAGGTTAGGGGAGCTGAACTTCGATTTTCTTATTCAATTACATGAGTAGTATGATAATTGGATGTATGCTTCCTGTTTAATTCTGCGTTTTTTCTGATTTCTGGGAATTTTCCAGAAACCGCCTGGCGAGCTACACATAGCCGCCAGGCGGCTTATGCCAAAATTGAGTGTTCCTGGGTTCCCACGAGGGACCACCTGGCGGTGAAGCCCTGTACCGCTAGGCGATGCAAACTTATAACCATTTCTGGGTTTCTCTGATGAATTGCCTGGCGGGGATGAATTTCCGACAGGCGACGCGAGTCTGTTTGGCTTGATTTTGTGATTAAGTTCATTCTAGAAGGATTCTAATCGGGGAAGAATCAAGGTTTAGTGGTTACGAGATGATTGATGCATTATTTTATTGAATTCCAGTATAAACGTTGATTATAATCGATGGAACAGTGATAGGGCTGGAAAATATGGAGATATCTGCTATTAGACCAATCAGTGCGGAAATTTTAAAGAAGAATGGTAAGAATTGAGTGTGGTTTACACTTAGGGCTATATACGAGTGAGTTAGGGTGTGAACTAGGAGAAATTGGACAAAACAAAGGTTTAATTGTGAGATTTGGGGGCTGTTACAGGGAGGAAGAATTCTGGAAAATCCAGAACTGATATGCACCGCCTAGCGGCACGTGGTTTACCGCCAGGTGCTAGTGCAGAGATTTCGTTTTCTTTGTGGGGATTCTGAAATATGTAGGATCTGTGATTTTGGAAATGTAGGAATGTTTTATTGTATGTAGGCATAAAGTAAATATAGGATAGCAAGCTTGGTAAATGACTTATGCAAGTGAATGACAAGAATCTATCACCAGGAGCTTGTTAATGAGATATAGAATAATGCAAAAGTTGATATAGGTGTTTATTGAGTGGGTTGTTCTTGAGGGAGACATGTAAAGTTAGAGTTAAATGAGAACTAGCAAAGAAAGATGGTAGTAAGTTCAGGTGTAATGGTGCCTTTGGACTAAAAAGGGATGGACAATATGAATATGAAACTCTAGGGTGTGTTGACTTAGCCAATAGTTCATAATTAAGTGATGGTAAGGAAAAAGGGAACTAAGGATCGTAAGTTAAGATGGTGAGACCCAATTCGGTGGGCTAAGTCGAGGGGAGGACTTTGGAAAAGACATTGAGGTGCTAAGACATTTTTAATTAGAACAACGTAGTTCTGGTATAGCGCCTGGCGGTAGGAATGGTTCCGCCAGGCGATACCATGGGCATTAGAGAATAACAGAGAGAGCAGCGCCTAGCGGTCGAGTCTGTGGTGCCAGGCGATAGATGGCCAATAGTGGGTCACTGGTACATGGGCGCCTGGCGGTGAGGGCAGTTCCGCCAGGCGGTACCTGCAGCGAGAAGGGTTTTGAGGCGCTGTGTGCCTGGCGGCACATGTCCCCCGCCAAGCAATTTGTACTGCTGCAGCTTGGAACTTTGATTTCATATGTGTGATCTACAAGGCTTCTAGTGATGCTTTAAAGGTGGGATTGCTGGTGTTCCTTGAGTTGTGACTCGGAACGTATCCCTTGAGTTGTGGCTCGGGATAGGGGTTAAGCACGTGGTATTCCTTGAGTTGTGGCTCGGAATAACATCTCTTGAGTTGTGGCTCGGGATGACAGATGAACACGAGGAACCCTTGAGTTGTGGCTCGGGTTGGCGAGTGTTGCTGGTGTGAGTGTGCTGGTTAAGGCCAGTACGGATGGGTTCGGATAGATTGCCCTCCTCAGTAGTGGACTTACGAGTTTGGTAGTCTTGGGACGATGCGAACTCTGTTTGTATTTGGGAACTCCACCAGGCGTTATGGTGTATGATCCGTAACATGGTTTCTCGCACGTGCTCTATCGGTTATGGTCGATAGGTATGGCAGCAAGTCACCTTGAAGTAATCACTATGAGAGGTAGAACACGAAAGTTATGGTGTGATTATAATACATGGTATTCTAACGATATGTAGGCATGATTAAATATATATGTGTTATAAATGATGTGTTGTTTTTATATGTTATATTTGTTAAGCTCACCCTATGTGCTTGTGATTGGCGATGATCGTGTATGCAGTAGATGTTGTTGATGTAGGTGGTTCAGGTGAAGCTTAGCTGCAAAGAGGGGATAGATTGGGGAAAAACTATTGTTTATTTTACTTTGGCTTTTGAAATAAGATGTAAACCCTTACGAGATTTTTATAAACATTTGTTTAGTGATTATGGACTTGAACTTTTGTTGGTTGTTCCTGTAGAGAACAAATAAGATGAGTTAGGCACAAGCATCACCTTACCATGTAGACCGCTATCTCTTCGGTTGGTTTCTCCCCGGTTGATACATGTCAGCTTGAACCCAGGAGGGGTTACCTGTAGAAGAGTCTCCGAAGCTCAAGTAAGTCAAAGCTCTCAGAGAGTCAAATCAATGATTAATGAATGCGTACCTTTAATTACTGGGGTCCATGCTTATTTATAGAGCATTAATTATGTCTGATAACCTCATGGGCCGGGCCTTGACTTGGGTCCTAGCTTGGGCCATGAGTGGGCCTGGGCCCTAACCCAGGCCCTTAAGACCTATTGAAGGTGAGGGCTTCTATTTTACTAAATCTATTAGAGTTGTCGGCCTGGAGTAGGCGGCCCGGACCGGCTACCTTGACGACTTATATTGGTTATACGAGGTGTAGGTCATTCTTTCAGATGTATAGGTTAAAACCGGTACAAGTTAGGCTAACTCGGCCTAGGCTGGATACTTGGCTGCCTTGATATATACATTGTTTACTTATTTGGTCGAGTTTGGCTAGGTGTGGTACACCAGTCCCCTAGCCTTGTCCGATATGGGTTGTCGGTCAAGGGTGATATGTGTTGGTATGCTAGCGGAACCGGCTAGGTGTGATACACTAGTCTCCCAGCCTTTAAGTGTGGTGAACAGTGTTAAGGCTAAAAAGTGGTAACCGTCGGAAGGTAGGTGAAGGGGTGTTAGTGGTCAAATCGAAAAAGTTTTTGCGCCGTCATTTTTAAGTGTCATATCCTTCGCAATGATGGTGTCGATTGGTCTGGGGCATTATTTTGGCGGGAAGAGTTGTCGTCGTTTGGGATCGTGGACTATAAATATGGATTTGAAAACAGATGAGGGGTTACTTGCTTCATTTGTGAGAATCCTGAATTCAGAGATCTTGTGCGCGTTATACTGTCCGACTAGTTCCCAAAATCAACTGACATCTTCCCGTAAAAACGAAACCAGGTATGTCTAGTAGTGATAGCATGTCTACGTCTAGTAATAGTGAGAGTACCGAGTCGGAGAGGAGTAGAGATAGGCGACTTGATGACGAGGGTACGAGTTCTGGGGTTGTTACAAGTGGGATGCCCATGGAGATTGTGAGGGAGGTTTGAGAGGATCCCCCCCGAAGAGTTGGAGGAGAGCAACTGGCCGGCGAAAGGCAGCTACGGGTGGGTGGCTACTGACGTTCGTGATCAATCATCGTTGTTCAGGTGGTCCCGTCTACTGAACTCTTGGTTGAACTGCACACCTATTATCTCTAAGGGCGTCAGTGGGGATATTGTTTCTCTGGAGAGGGTTAGTGCTATCGACCGGGTATGCCATGGCCAGGAGGGGGCTACCGAAAAGTTTTGCTACATGTATATGTGCCACTTTTCTCAACTTCATGTGCGATTGCCGTTAGATGATTTTGCTATAGGCGTATTGCGGGCGTTGAATGTTGCACCTACACAGCTACATCCGAATAGTTGGGCCTACTTGCAGGCTTTCCGCATTTTGTGCCAGTCCTTATACTTGGAGCCCACTCCTTACGCTTTCTTGTATTTTTACGACACCAGACCTCGGCGGCCGGCTACTTGGCTATCTTTGATAAGTCATCCTAGCATCAGCAGATTGGATGCCTTCTCCCAGTCTTTCAAGCACTTCAAGGATGGGTACTTCAAGGTCGTCGTCAAGGAAGGAGGCAAAGCTCACTTTTTGAATGCGGATGGGAGTACCAAGTTTCCCTTTAGTTGGACCAGCAATCCCTCCCGGTATAAAGACATGGGGATGGAGGAGTTGTCGGTTGATGATAAGGAGGTGGTGGGGATGTTGTTGAAGTTTGTCGATAAGTTGCCCACTAAGGGCTTAGTTAGGGTTTATAATTCGATGCATCCGATAATAGATATCGAAGGTATCTGTTTATTACTTAAATTGTGTTAATAATGCTAAGTTGTTTTGATCCGAGTTGTGATGTGTTATTGTAGGGCATATGGCGCAGTCTGGAAAGAAGAATCTGGCGCTCTTTCAAACGTTGAGGAAAGAAATGGCCGCTAAGGCCAAGGTGGCTGGGAAGACTGATGTTCCCAACTTACAAGAATCGGTGGTGGAGGTGCACGTGCACGGCGGGACAAAAAGGAAGGTTGAGCTTCCGCCTCGACCTGGAAAGGGAAAAGATGTGAAGAAAGTAAGGGCGGCCCTGCTTGGAACGGGGTTGAATAGTGGAGAGAAGGGGCCGGAAGCTGGGTTGATCGAGCTACCGGAGATATCCGTGAGGAAGGACATTTCAATTACCCTCCTAGATACCATCGTCAATTCTATTGACAACATGGATGCGGAGCACATTGTGAGAACAATGGTCGAATTGGAAGCAAGGCCTTAGTCTTGAGCCGGCGTGTGGGGTCGCTTTTTAGGAGGGAAGTGAAGGAGGGTGGCCGGGAGAAGGTGGAGGAGTTGCAGGGGAAGGTGGATAAGCTGGAGGAGGAAAAGGTTGCATTGGAGAAGGTAAAGGAAGGCTGGGAAGCGGAGAGGAAAAGGTTGGCAACATGGAGGGTTCGTTGCTTGGACTCTGAGGAAAAGCTGAATAAACGTATAGGGGAATTGGAGGAGGACTACGATGATTTGAAGGACAAGTATGATGGAGTTGTTGGTGAGCTTGATGATATGAAGAACAACATCATACAGGAGCACATCAATGGTTTTGAGAAGGGGTTGCGGCAGGCGGCTTTTTTCCATCAAGATGTGGACATAACAGATTCGAGGTTTGATGTAAATAAGGATGTTATTGACGGGAAGTTGGTCCAGGAGGATGAGGAGAGTGGGAATGAGGAGGCGTAGGAGAAGGTGGTAGAGGACGAGAAGAAGGTGGGCGATGCCGAGGAGGTAGCAACTGATGCAGCAGAATAGGATTTCGGTTTTAATTGATTCGAGAATATTATAAGCCTATGTCTGTAATATTTGGTACATTTTGTTACATTGGTACATTCTTGCACTTATGTTTAAATGCAATTAAGGTTCTGTATGTTATTGTGTATGTCAGTTTTTGATTATATGTGGTGTATGTGTGACGCAATCGATTGTATGTTAAGGGTGTTCGACCTAGACCGCTTACTTGGGGTAAGGGTGGGGAACTTAAACGAATTAAGCACGAGTTAAGGGTGTTTGACCCAGGCCGCTTACTTGTGGTAAGGGTGGGGAACTTAAACGAATTAAGCACGAGTTAAGGGTGTTCGACCCAGGCCGCTTACTTGGGGTAAGGGTGGGGAACTTAAACGAATTAAGCACGAGTTAAGGGTGTTCGACCCAGGCCGCTTACTTGGGGTAGGGGTGGGGAACTTAAACGAATTAAGCACGAGTTAGATGATGAAGACATGACCACCTCCTTAGAAGCTCCCTTAAGAAGGATCACTAGAAGCATGTTTAGAGGGGAGTCTTCTATTCCTTAACCTTTATCTTTGTTTTGCATTACTTTAGTTTGAATTCCCTAAGTTGGTTTCTAGTTGATTTATTTTGGTTGACTTGTTGACTTTGATCCAAAGTTGACCTTTGACCAAGATTAGATTAACTTAAAC
>Ga0214542_1005496_pt1 | contig 24022 bp, 19 predicted proteins | sample CNSS1metaG_FD_160096 | JGI IMG/M metagenome (GOLD analysis project Ga0214542, IMG submission 160096) | Root nodule microbial communities from cowpea collected in UCLA plant growth center, Los Angeles, California, USA - CNSS1 | ecosystem: Host-associated > Plants > Roots > Nodule | place: USA...
TGAATCAATCCATCATCTTCTTCTCTTGAGCTTTGTGAAAGGAACCTTCACATCTAGATAGCTTGCTATCTTAATGTGCAGTGGGGATTTCACTTAGCTTTCTTAATCAACTCACACCATATTCAATAATCTAAAAAGAAACAAACTAATCCTTCATCAGATGGTATCAGAGCTCTTCTCTTGAAGAGCTCTGCTGCGCATCATTTTGATCTTTCACCCTCTCTTTCCTTTTTCTTTTCTCTTTCTGGTTTACTCTGTATTTTTCGTTTTCTCTTTCTCCCTTTCTTCACCATGGCGTCGCACAATGATTCCAAGATTGTTGCTGGAACTGGTGATTTCAATGCTCTGCACAGTTTTCTCTACCTCCATCCCAACGAGAACCCAACAATTTCTTTGGTTTCACCTGTCCTGGAATCTTACAACTATGATTCGTGGAGCAAGTTGTTTGCCATTGCCCTCAGTGCGAAAAATAAGGTCGAGTTCATTGACGATACCACTCCTGAACCTGCCAAAACAGATCCTTCACATCAAGCCTGGAAGAGATGCAACAATATGGTTGTGTCTTGGTTAACCCATTCCGTTTCACCCTCTATCAGACAGAGCATACTATGGATGGATAAATCTGAGGATATATGGAGATATCTTAAATCTAGGTTCTTTCAAGGAAACCTCCTTCGTATATTTGAATTGCAATCGAAAGCTTCTTCCCTTAAACAAGGCAATGCCTCTGTGACTGAATATTTTACCAAGATGCGCGTTCTTTGGGATGAACTAGATAGCTTTCGCCCATATCTGATTTGCAATTGTTCAGCTAAGTGTTTTTGTGATCTTGCTGGAATTTGTCATCAAAGGAAGATGGAGGATCACGCTATGCAATTTTTGAGAGGCTTGAACAAACAATACAGTAAGGTCACCTCTCATGTTTTAATGATGGACCCAATCCCATCTATTTCAAAGATCTTCTCCTATGTTGTTCAGCAGGAAAGGCAAATCGGAGGACACCGTTTCTTAAATGGAGTCGAAGCCAAGATTAATAGCACCATTGTCACTTGTATCTATTGTAAGAAAGCTGGTCGCACCGGGTCTGTCTGCTATAGGAAGCATGGGTTCCCTGACAACAACAATACTGATAACAAAAACACAAGGTATGCTAAAAAGGTTTGCTCTTTTTGTGGTCGCAATAGGCATACAATAGAAAATTGTTACAAGAAGCATGGCTTTCCACTTGGATATAAAGCAAGCAACAAGAACAACGCTGTGAATAGTGTGGACACCATTTAGGAAGCTAAGAATGAATCTAGTGTAGAAGACCAAGATTTTAAATTGTCACAACAACAATATCAAGCCCTCATGAGTCTACTGAAGCAAAACAGTGGTAATGGCACTGATATTGTATCTGTTAATCAGGTTGGTCCTATTGTTTCCTGCAGCAGGAACCAAGGTAAAAGTAATTGTTTCTCTTTGACTGGTTTGAACAATCATAATAATTGGATTATTTTGATTCTGGTGCCACAGATCATATAAGTTGTTCTCTTTCGAATTTGATTTCTTCAAAACAGATATCACCTATAAATGTTAGTCTACCTGATGGAACAAAAGTTCAAGCTACACATTTAGGTGTTGCTAAGATTTCTGAAAGCTTATACATAAGAGATGTTCTTTTCATCCCTGCTTTTTCATATAACTTGATATCTATCTCCAAACTTGTTTCTCATTCCAAATACTCTATTATTTTCAGCACTAACACTTGTGTTATCCAGGACAAGATGTCAATCAAGAAGATTGGTATAGCTGATCTTCAATCAGTATTATACATACTAACGGGTGATAAAGAAGTTGGATGCAGTCTCTCTTCACGAATTTGCAACAGTGCTGTGAGTCAGAATATTTGGCATATGGGGCTTGGACATCCTTCTCGTCAAAGGATGGCTATTCTCAATAAAAGGTTTTCCTATGGATCGAGAATGAGACATGTATGGAATGATTCATGGATTGAGAATGATGAGTTGGTATGGATTTGACATGGGATATGAATGAGAGTTGATCATAAAGGTTGGCATGAGATTTATATGCACCAAAGTATTTACTAGGTTGTTGTAATATGACTTGTATGTGGTTAGGACGTAATTCCTTGAGTCTCTAGGTGAGATCTCAGGGTGGTGCTTTAGTTGGTCGAGATGTAATTCCATGACCCCTGTTAGTGCGAGTTCATGGTGGTGTCCCATCTATATAATTTAGTAAGGATTCAAGGTAAGGTTGCATCCTCATGCTCTAAGGGGTCAATTAGTCTCACATAGAGCGGACTGACTCTTATGGTGAGAGTAGTAGGAGGCCTGAAACTCATTAAGGGCTAACCTTGTGTATGGGGATTGAGACATTGTAACACTTAGCTCGGGGGTGAACAGGTAAATCCACCACAAGTGCAAGCATCCGCTGAATCCGACTAGATTATATGTATCCGGATGAGTCAAGTCTGAGTCTTAGTGTATTGTTTGAAAGGTCATAACATGTTTGGATGGTATAAACTGATTGTAATGTGAAATAGCGTGTAACTGTATGATAAATTGTTTTATACTCTGACTTACCCTTTTGCTTGTTTGGTTGCTTTGTATGTGGTTCTTCTCCTTTTGTGATTATCATCAATTTATTGATGTGAGCAGATGCGAGAGGTACTCGAGGTCAACAGGGAAGGGATGATTCCACTGCATAGTCTACTTGGGCTGGACTTCATGTTTTATTTGGGCTTTTCTTAGGGCCTGCCCATGTACTATTTTGTTCTTTAGCACCTTATCAACTACCGTTATGTTCTTGTCATACGTTAATATATATATATATATATATATATATATATATATATATATATATATATATATATATATATAATAAAGCATTAAGCCCCATGTCAAAATGAATCACAAGCCAATTATTCCCCATTCTCCATTCACAACCTGGTTGTCTCACCATCATCCTTAGATTCACTACAATCTTGTTTGTCTTATCTCACCAAAGGACTCATAGAGTAGACAAGAATCTTTGGCATGCAGACAACACAGATAGATCTACAAACTTGTTCATTTGACTAGTACAATCACACACAACCCACAAACACAAACAAATTTTTTTAAGCTAACACCTCTTCTTCTTTTGTGTGTGATATATTATATATATCAGATTCTTCAATGGCTCTTTAAAGGTGCACATGAACTAGAAAGAAAGAGGAGCAACAGTAACAACTTCAGTATCCCTCCCAAAAGAGTATACACAATAATAAATTCATGTATCATATACACAATCAAATAGAGTATACATTTCCAGCCAAAATCATAAATGAAAAATAATCCTAAGGACAAATGAAACGTAAGCAACACCAAGCCAAAATGCGCCAAGTAAACAACTTAATTCACAAGTTTTTTTAGCTTATCACAAACATGCTGATATCATAAGCTTATCATAAATGCAAAATAATCCTAAGGATGATTTAAACATGAGCAACACCAACCAAGCCAGAGTGCATCCAACAAACAACTTAATTCACCTCTTATATTCAGCTTAACACGCACACTTCATTTAAAAGTTAATAGCAAATTATTTAAGCAATTAAGACATGAGTATTGGTAACCATACTAAGTCACAATTATATTTCGATAAAAAAATACAAGTTATAAAGGTTATCTTAAGTCAGCATAACTAAATGAATAATAAAAAAGAAAAGCAATCAAAGTATTTTTCCTATCATTATAAATCTAATCATACCACACTTTGAGACATTTGTACTCAATTGTTGATTTCTCTTATCAAATTAGATTATTTGAATAGATATTTATATTTAGTTGCATTAATATACTTTTTGAATAAAAGATTAATCTATTATAACCAAACTTTGTGTATTCCAATTGCTAATAAGGAAACTGCACTAAGGCTAATTTCTACTTGAAACAGAATTTATAACAAACTAAATCTTCACACAACTTCAAAATCACAAACCTAATCTAATTTTACTTCTATCTACTTAAGAAAGCATGAAATCTAAAATATGACCCTGTGAACCTAAAATTAAAACTGAAATGCAAACATTCATTATATGCCTAGAATGAAAAATGTATCGGACCTGGTCAACTTAACCATATAAATGACAACCCTCACATATATGCCGGAAACAACCCAAGTACACGACTTGGGCCGGCATGGACTTAAACTCGTAACTGAACGAAGGCTAAACTAACAACAAAACGGCCAACCTAGGACAGTGTGCGGCCAAGGATGACATCTGACAAGTTGAGAAGTAAACGAATCAGACCGCTTTTAAAGACTTAGTAAAATGGAAGCCCCCGCGTTCAATAGGTCTTAAGGGCCTGGGTTAGGGCCCAGGCCCACTCACAGCCCAAGCTAGAGCCCAAGCCAAGGCCCGACCCATAGGATAATCAGACATAATTAATGCTCTATAAATACGCGTGGACCCCAGTAATTAAAGGTAGGCATTCATTAATCACAGATTTGACCTTTTTGAGAGTTTTGACTCACTTGAGCTTCAGAGTCCTTCTGCAGGTAACCCCTTATGGATCCAAACTGACATGTCCCAATCGGGAAGAGGCCAACTGAGGAGATAACAGACTACATGGTAAGGTGACGCTTGTGCCTAACTCATCTTATTTGTTCTCTGCAGGAACAATTGGCGCCCACCGTGGAACACGAGACGAACACCTTTAGTATCCATTTTTCTCCGAAGATGGTTTCCACCCACAGCAAAGCTGGAGTGAACAAGCAGGCGGATGCTGGTCCCTCTGGACCTGTTGGTATCACCCCTGACCTCGCCGCCATCCTGGACGACCAAGCGAAGATGCAACAAGAGCTGGCAGATCTGAAGAAACGCAGCGCTGATGAGATGGAGGCGCTGCGACAAGAGAACTCTTGCCTTAAGCGAAAGATCGAGTCCGATCCCACCCTGAAAGGAAAGGCCAAGGAAGCCTCTGAAGCTGCAAGGTCCCCAGCCTTCCAGCCCACAAAGGAGGAGAGCGAATACAACCCCACCCCTCACACCTTCACCACCACCCAACAAACACTCATTCCTTCCATCCATCCCACTCACCTCCAATCCACTAAACCAGGGCATACCGCAGCCCCAACCCCTGCCGCTACCCTCCCTACCACCCAAATCCCCTACAACATACCCACCACCGTACACACCACACATGTTCCACCATACAACCCGCAATACCTTCCAACAAGCCACATCCCCCCTCACAACCTTACCTCCACCTTCCCCGCTATGATCACTCACCCCATCCCACCCCATCTGCTCCCTCCCCACCAGCCCAAACGTCGTCACCCCTTCACCGACTTTATCGCCAACACCCCTCTTCCTGCCTAGTGGGAACCTTTCACCCTGGACCGTTATATTGGCGAAACCGACCCTAACGAGCACCTCAAAGTCTACATCATCCATGTCGCCCTATACACGTCCTAAGATGCAGTCTTCTGCAAAGCCATCCCCACCACCCTCAAGGGCCCTGCCCTAGAATGGTTCACAACCCTTCCACCTTACTCCATCGAATGCTTTGATGTTCTTTCCCACATGTTCTCCACCCATTTCGTTGGCAGCCGTCCACACCAAACTACCATAATCTCCCTCCTGAGCATTAGACAATAACAAGGCGAACCACTCAGAGCGTTCGTAGATCGCTTCAGTAAGGCAGCTCTTCGCACCCCACACCTCAACCAGGAGATGATCCTCCAGTGCATGGCACTTACCCTGCAACCCGGGCCCTTCGCCAACAACCTCCACCTCCACCCACCTGCCTTTATGCACGAACTCAAATTACGTGCAGCCGACTATGTCCGCATGGAGGAAATGCAAACCCTCCACACCAAATTCTGCAATGACTATGCAGTCACCACCGCCAACCCTACCCCGCAACCTCCCCGCCCTGATGCCCGCCCGCGCGAGCCCCGCTAACCTCGTTTCACCAGATATGCTCCCCTTATCATAGCTCGCTCCCGCATCCTCGATGAGGCCCTACAAGCTGACCTAATCCCTCCACCACGCAAGACAACCACCCCTCCTAACGCTGACATGACCAAATATTGCCGCTACCACCACAACCATGGGCACACTACAGAAGAATGCAAAGCACTCCAGGATAAAATAGAAGAACTGGTCCGTGCTGGCCACTTTCGCCATTTCATCTGTAGAGATGATAATTCCTCTTCCTCTCAATCCCACCACCCCCTCGATCCGACCACAGACGTCCTCCACATGACTCCTGTCACGACAGACGCCCCGCCCAACCCACCAACCAAGAACTCGAACCGGCCCGCACCGACATCACCCCTGCCGACCCTCCCCTACATGGCACCATCAATACCATCTCTGGTGGCTTCGCTAGTGGAGGATCGACTTCTTCTGCCAGAAAGAGACACTTCCGCCATATCCAGTCCATCAACCATATCCCTCATTCCCACCACAGACGCCGCATGCCTCCTATCATCTTCACAGATGACGACTTTCATGGCTTCGACCATCAACAAGATGACCCCATGGTCATCACTGTTGAAATCGAAAACTACGCCGTTAAGAAAGTCCTTGTTGATTAGGGCAGTTCTGTTGACATCCTCTACTGGGCCACCTACCAAAAACTTCAATTTCCGGACACCGCCTACGACCACAACTCCGAAGTCAGCAAACCAACCACATTGAACGACCTCTTGGCTCCGACATCGCCCTGGCGAAGATCTAGACCCTAGAGTAGGCCGGGATGTTCGTCTCGAACCAGTTGAGGAGACCTCCCCTCTAGAGCTTCCCAACGGTCACTCTATCAACCTAGGCACCGGTTTGAACTCTGACGAACGTGCCATCATCACTCCCATCCTCACCAACAACACAAACCTTTTCGCCTGGTTAGCTGCTGATCTCCTTGGGGTAGACCCTCTAATGGCATCCCACAAACTATCCATCTATAAAGAAACCCGCTACGTATCCCAGAAAAAACGCAAACTTGGCGAAGAACGCCGGCTAGCAGCTAAGGTTGAAGCCGACAAGTTACTAAATGCAGGATTCATAGAAAAAGCTCAGTACACCACTTGGCTTTCTAACGTAGTCTTGGTGAAGAAAGCCAATGGCAAATGGCGGATGTGTGTAGACTACACAGATCTAAACAAGGCTTGCCCTCGCGATGCCTACCCCTTACCCAACATCGATCGACTCGTTGCCGGCGCGGCAGAGAATAAGGTACTTAATTTTTTGGATGCATATTCCGAGTACAACCAAATCCCCATGGCCGTATCTGACATGCACAAAACCGCCTTCATCATGGACGATGCCAACTACTTCTATAGGGTAATGCCTTTTGGTCTCAAAAATGCTGGAGCAACCTACCAACGGATGATTGACAAGGTTTTCAGTCATCTAATGGGACAATGTGTCAAAGTATATGTTGACGACATGGTTGTCAAGTCTCCAAGTCACCACCAACATGCCGAGGACCTATCAGCAGTCTTCTCTGCACTACGCCAATACAACCTTCGCCTCAACCTAGACAAGTGTGTATTCGGCGTCGACCGGGGTAAATTCCTTGGTTTTATGTTAACCCAGCGTGGCATAGAAGCCAATCCCGAAAAATGCAAGGCCATCATCGAGATGCGCAGCCCAACTACCATCAAGGAGGTCCAACGTCTCATAGGCCGCCTCACAGCCATTTCCCGCTTCCTACCCAAACTGGCCGAACAAACCCAACCCATAGTCCAACTCTTAAAGAAATCCACCCGGTTTACGTAGACTGATGATTGTGAACAAATCTTTCAAAAACTGAAAACCACCCTCACCTCACCACCTATCCTCCACAAGTCGGACACCCACCAACCCCTACTTGTATACATCACAGCCACCAACTACACCGTCAACGCCGCGCTTGTCCAAGAAATGGAAGGCACGCAACATCCTGTCTACTTCGTTAGCAGGACGCTGCAGGATCCCGAAACCAGATATCAAATGGTGGAGAAATTGGCCTTATCTTTAGTCCACACAGCTCGCCGCTTACGCCCATACTTCCAAAACCACATCATCACCGTCAAAACCGACTACCCAATCCAAAAAAATTTACAAAAACCAGATCTAGCCAGACGGATGTCATCCTAGGCCGTCGAGCTGTCGGAATTCAACATTCGCTACAAACCCCATGGCCCCATTAAAGCTCAATGCTCTTAGATTTTGTCAACGACCTCCAGCACACACCTATAGAGGACCAGTGGACACTTCATGTAGATGGTTCCTCATCGACATTGTGTTAGAAGGACCCAACAACATCCTCATCGAAAAATCCCTTCACTTTGCCTTCAAAACGTCAAACAACCAGGCCGAATACGAAGCTATCCTCGTTGGCCCTTCCCTTGCCTACGAAGTAGGTGTCAAGACGCTTACATACAAAATCGACTCCAAACTCACTATAGGGCACCTAAATGACGAATTCCAGATTAAAGACCCCATCCTTCTACAATATTACCATTTGGTCCGAACAGTCATTCAATCCGCTTTTAAGCGAGTCCGCATCGAACACATCCCAAGAACCGACAACATCAGAGTCGACATCCTCTCTAAATTAGCCAGCACCAAATTAAAAAGCCGCTACCGATCCCTGTTGCAGCAAACACTATCTACACCCTCCATAACACATACTTGTCAAAACCTAACCCACGCCCCAATGGACGGCATCGCTCCTCCCCAAAACCATAACTGGACCACCCCTTATATCCAATACCTAAAAACTGGCAACCCCCCACAGGATGTGGACAAAACTTGGCTGGCTAAGGCCGCCGGGTATACCATGATAGGCGATGACCTTTACAAACGCGGGTACGGCCAACCCCTCCTCAAATGTGTCACGGCAGAGCAAGCATAGTATATTATTAAAGAGCTACACGAGGGCATTTGCGGCTACCATTCCGGTGCACGTACCATGGCCACTAGAGTACTTAGAGCCGGGTACTTCTGGCCGACCATAGAAGAAGACTGCCAAGACTATGTCAGAAAGTGCAAACCGTGCCAAAAACATGGCAACCTCATCCACCAGAAGCAGGAACAACTCCATCACATAATATCCCCATGGCCCTTCGCAAAATGGGGAATGGATATCCTTGGTCCGTTCTCACTTGGCAAGGGACAAGTGAAATTTCTGATTGTAGCCGTCGACTACTTCACCAAATGGATAGAAGCCAAGCCATTAACCACTATCACGGCCGAGCAGGTTCAACAATTTGTTTGGAAGGACATTGTATGCAGATATGGCGTCCCACACACCATCATTATTGACAATGGCCGACAATTTATAAATAAGGAGCTAGCCAAATTCTACACTGGCCTGGACATCAAACACATCACAAGTTCTGTAGAACACCCACAACTTAATGGACAAGCAGAGGCGGCCAACAAGGTTATCCTAATGGAATTGCGCACACGATTAGATAGCGCCAAAGGCCGATGACCCGAAGAGTTAGTAGAAATGCTATGGGCTTACAGGTGCACCCCTCAATCAGCAACAAACGAATCCCCTTTCAACCTAGTTTACGGCGCATACACCATGATACCAGTTGAAATTGGTGAACCATCCCTACGTCGAGAACTATACAACCCAACCCACAACCATCAAAACATGGCCACTCACCTCGACCTCCTACCCGAACTCAGAGAAAAAGCCCAGATACGAAACTTAGCTGCCAAACGAAGAGCTGACAGAAAGTATAATGCAAACCTATGTCCACGATCATTCGCCATCGGGGACTTAGTGTGGAGAATGGCGAGCAGTGCTAGAAAGAAGGATGACAAGTTCTCCACCAATTGGGACGGCCCATACCGCATACGCGAAGACGCAGGAGGATGAGCTTATCGCCTGAAACACTTATCTGGGGAAGAGATTCCCAACACTTGGAATGTATCACACCTCAAATTCTATTTCAGTTAAATGTATGTTGCAATAAGCCGAACACTTGTAACCTTGGGTGTACTCTTTTTCCTCACCTGGTCTTTTTTCCCTAAGGAGGGTTTTGGCCAGGGAGGTTTTAACGAGGCATCCCATATTCAATAAATAAAACGAAGGGTTCTCAACTATACAACTTTCCTACGTTTTTACTCTCATATTCGTTTAAGTTCCCCACCCTTACCACAAGTAAGCGGTATGGGTCGAACACCCTTAACTTCATGTTAATTCATTTAAGTTCCCCACCCTTACCACAAGTAAGCGGCCTGGGTCGAACACCCTTAACTTCATGTTAATTCGTTTAAGTTCCCTACCCTTACCACAAGTAAGCGGTCTGGGTCGAACACCCTTAACTTCATGTTAATTCGTTTAAGTTCCCCACCCTTACCACAAGTAAGCAGCCTGGGTCGAACACCTTTAACTTCATGTTAATTCGTTTAAGTTCCCCACCCTTACCACAAGTAAGCGGCCTGGGTCGAACACCTTTAACTTCATGTTAATTCGTTTAAGTTCCCCACCCTTACCACAAGTAGGCAGCCTGGGTCGAACACCCTTAACTCGCTGCTTAATTCGTTTAAGTTCCCCACCCTTACCACAAGTAGGCATCCTGCGTCGAAGACCCTTAACATACAATAGCGTACGCATATATCCCATACATACACAAATATAAAGAGCAATTAACCCACAAGTAATCGGCATTCATATCAAACATCAAAATAAACCAAATTGAAAGTATTAAATTAAAAATCCTAAGCTGCGTTCTGCTCGACATCTTCCGCCACCACCTCGTTACCACCAACATCATCGTCAACTGCCTCCTTTTCCCCATTTCCTTCTAGGCTAGATTCCGCCTCATCTATAAGCACACCATCGACAACATCCTTATTCACATCAAACCTAACATCATTAGCATCAACATTCTCATAAAACAATGACGCTTGCCGAACACCCTTCTGAAAGCCATTGATATGTTCTTGTATTATGCAGCTCTTCAAGTCCTCTAGTTCACCCTCCAGCCCATCATGCTTTTCCTTGATATCATCATAGTCGGCCTCAAGATCTGCAATTCGATCCTTCAGCTTTTTCTTAAAATCAAGGCATCGTACCCTCCACGTAGCGAGCCTCTTCCTTTCCAATTCCCACTCCTCTTTCTCCTTCTTCCAAGTTTCCTTTTCTTCATCGTGCTTATCAACTTTCTCCTGCAACTCTTCCAGCTTGGTCCGGTTTCCTCCTTTCAGCTCTCGTTCGTATAAAGAACCCACACGCCGACTAAGAAGTAAGGTCTTGATGCTAAATTCAACCATGGCCTTCACCAAAGCTCTTGGCTCCATATTGTCAATTGAATTTATCAGCGATTCCGGCACATTAATCTCAATGTCTTTCCTAACAGTATTTTTCGGAAGCTCAATCAACCCAGCTTCCGGCCCCTTCACCCCACTAGCTGAGCTTGCCCCCATCACGACAGCTCGCACTTTCTTCACGTCCTTGCCCTTGCCCACCCTAATAGGCAATCCCGCTTTCCTTTTTGTACCTCCATGCACGTGGACGTCTACAAGCGAATCCTGCAAATTGGGAACCACAGTGTTCCCGACAGCTTTAGCCTTCACCGCCTTCTCCTTACGAAGGGCTTGGAAAAGTGTCAAGTTCTTCTTGCCAAGTTGCGCCTTATGCCCTGAAGTACACAACACACAAATCGTCAAAATACTCCAATCAATAACAATGCTCAAAGTTGCAAAAAAATACCTTCAATATCTATAATAGGGTGAACTGAATTATACACCCTAACTAAGCCCTTAGTGGGCATCTTATCGCTAAATTGCATCAAAGTATCCACCACATCCTTCTCACCCACTGACAAATCTTCCCTCGAAATCACCTTATATCTCCAAGGGTTGCTGATCCAGAAGAACGGAAACTTAGTATTACCATCAGTAGTATAGAAATGTGACCGACCAGCCAGTTTTACTACAACTTTGAAGAACTCATCTTTGAAATGCTTGAACGATTGAGTGAAGGCCTCCAATTTGTTGAGACCAGGCCGACTGATTAACGACAACCATGTTATCAAACTCTTCGACCTCGTGACAAAAAAGTATAGGAACGCTCGAGGAGACATTTCCAAGTACAACGCCATGCACAGTAATCTAAAAGCTTGCAAGTACGCCCAGCTGTTCGGATGAAGCTGAGTATGGGCAACATTCAACAATCGCAGCACACCCATAGTGAATTCGTCAAAAGGTAGGTGGATGTGCAGCTGGGAGAAGTGGCACATATACATATAGAAGAATTCTTCGGTTGCTCCTTCTCGGCCATGGCACGCGCATTCAAGGGCAGTAACCCGCTCTGGAGCAATTATGTCCCTTCGCGCACCCTTTTCGAAAATAGGCGTACAATTCAACCACAATTTTAGCAAACGTGACCATCGGAACAACGACCGCTGAGTCTGCACATCTGTCGCTACCCATTTATATCCGGTCTTCGCCGGCCAATTACTCTCAGTCAGCTCCTCAGGCGGATCTTTCCTAATTTCAACCACCCTCTCCACTGGAATTCTCCCTACACTACCCACTTCTTCCCTATCGCTACTATCATCTCGACTACTCCCGCTATCCCTAGACCGCTCACTACTCGAGTCTGACAACGAAAACCTATCGCTACTACTAGACATACCTGATTTCTTTAGAAAAGATGACGGAGGAGGAAGAGAAGATATCGGACAGCTCTAAACGCACGCGAACGAATTTTTTGCAAATGAGACAGAGTCAATGAAATGCAACATCATCTTCATTTATAAACACGAATTTCAAGTGTCATAACCCTTTCCTGCCAAAAACATAACTCTTTTCAATCATCACAAAGTACCAAATTGGCGGCGCCAAACCTCCTTAAGTCAGCCTTCTGACGCCCTTTCACCTTCCACAAACCTTTTCAATTGCCACAAGCCTTTTCACCTACCACAAACCTCTTCTAGCCTTAACACTCTTCATCACACTTAAAGGTTGGGGGACTGGTGTATCACACCTAGCCGATCTCGACTAGTATATCAATACATATCATCCTTCACCGACACATCGTATCGGCAAAGGCTGGGGGACAAATGTATCGGACCTGGTCAACTTAACCATATAAATGACAACCCTTACATATATGTCGGAAACAACCCAAGTACAGGACTTGGGCCGGCATGGACTTAAACTCGTAACTGAACGAAGGCTAAACTAACAACAAAACGGCCAACCTAGGACAGTGCGTGGCCAAGGACGACATCTGACAAGTTGAGAAGTAAACGGATCAGATCGCTTTTAAAGACTTAGTAAAATGGAAGCCCCCGCGTTCAATAGATCTTAAGGGCCTGGGTTAGGGCCCAGGCCCACTCACAACCCAAGCTAGAGCCCAAGTCAAGGCCCAACCCATAGGATAATCAGACATAATTAATGCTCTATAAATATGTGTGGACCCCAGTAATTAAAGGTAGGCATTCATTAATCACAGATTTGACCTTTTTGAGAGTTTTGACTCACTTGAGCTTCAGAGTCCCTTCTGCAGGTAACCCCTTCTGGGTCCAAACCGACATGTACCAACCGGGAAGAGGCCAACTGAGGAGATAGCGGACTACATGGTAAGGTGACGCTTGTGCCTAACTCATCTTATTTGTTCTCTGCAGGAACAAAAAACAAAACAGATTTCAAGGTAAAATTGATAAAAATATCAAATTCTAAAACTAATGTAAGAGAATTAGGAAAAGGAAGATGGAACCAGGTGCATTTGTGCTTGTCCATAGTACTTTCTTGTTGCAGAAATATTCCTTCATCTTGTGTTAGGAGTGAATAATTGAAAATGGACTAGGATCCATTGAATCACCTACAACAGCTGCAATTATCTCAAACTTGCACCTATTTATGCACCACAACAAAGCACACAAGCAAAAATGATACCAAAATAACATTGGAACAACGGTAAAATTAGTAACAGAGCTAAGACTAATTTTAAAAAAATATCAAAGAAAAAGAGGAAAATAAATGAAACTAGAAATAGAAAAATAGGGAGAAGAGGGGAACATTATCGATGACACTAGTGACATTTTTCGGCTTTAATCGACGACATCACCATGATGAGTGGCAATCAGTGAACTCAAACTGGCTACACCTTTGGCAGTGGCTGGTAGAAGGCTCGTGGTAGTGACATTCGCAAGGACAAGAGGAGTCACTTGAAGGAGAAGGGGAAAGAAGGAGATGCCACCATCAACGCCTCTAGTCATGGAAATGCGACATGATGATAGTGGTTCAACCTCCAGTGGCAACAACGCTCTCACGGTAAATACGACGACTGGCGGTGGCAATGCTCGTTGGAGAAGGAGGAGTGGTGGCTCTATTAGACGTAGCAAGGGTTTCCTATTTTAGGGATTTAGAAGAAGGGGATCAACGAACTTGCGTGTTGGGGACGAAGATGAAGATGGAAGGGCGTTGGTGGCACCGATGTTGGAGATGCGTTTCAACGATAACAGTGGGTGGCAGCGAAGCTTCTCTTGTCTTCCATAGCCAAGATTTAGACTTCACATCACAAAATACTTCATAGCATAGAATGCCAAAGAGAAAATGAAAATGAGCCAAGTCACACAGAGAGAGACGAGGGAATGAAAATGAACTAAGTGGGAAAGAGAAGGGGAAGAGGTAAAAAAGTTTAAATCAATAAATTTTACTGGGGTTTTTGGGAAGCCCGTGATACTTTCCAAGGATTTCTCGAAAAACCTTTGACACTTCCCAGAGGTTCTTAGAACCTCCGTTATGTTTATGTTTACTTGGGTTTCTAAAAACCTCTAACATTAAACCTCCATTAAAATTAAATATTTTGGTAGTGATGTACACCTTTTAATTACATGCATTTTCTTTGTTTCTTTCTACTTTAATAATGGGTAGTATAGGTTTATGTCTTAAGTCATATACTTTGACTTATAGGATTAATTTTTTATGAATATATAACATACATATTCTAATATTTTATACCCATCTTCTTCATATATTTATTTGTTTTCTACATGGTATCATAGCCTCCAAACAATCCATGATTGATTGAGAATTCATTCTTCGAGTAGTTCCTTTTTTCTAAGTCCTAAGCCTCTTTCACAAATTTTATGATTGAGAAGAGATTTTTGCGGTAAGTTCCTTTTTCCTAAACCTCAACCTTAAGCCATAAGCCTTAAGTCTCTTTTTGCAATTTTTAGGTTTTACCCAATTGCAATTTTATTTTCTACTTTGAAGCGTTTTTTGAGGTTCTCACCATGTTTTTTATGTCATTTTAAGGTATTTTCAATCCTCTAATATTGGGTTTGCATTCAATTTGTTATAGCAACTTGTAAAGATTACTCTTTTAAGTCTATTAGTGTGCAATTGGATGGTAAAAATTATTCCTATTGAAGTTATATGATGAAAAAATTCCTTGATGGAAAGTCCATGTGGTGTTATATTTGTGCATTGAAACAAAATGACATGACCATTCAGGCCTTTTATTCTATCAAAATTGAGTGCTTTTGCACCATATATTACTTGTAGGGAATCACAAGGTTTGGTTCAATTTCTTATGGCCTTGCGTAGTGATCTTGAAAGTTTGTGTGGTTCTATTTTGCATCGTAACCCTCTGCCTTTTATTGATGATGTTGTTAATGAATTATTTGCAGGGGATATTAGACTTGCTTCCTAGCCATAAGCCAACATAGCCTTGCAATATCAAGGTACATCATCATCAACCCTCTGCCTTTTATGTCACTAATCATATGTCACATCATTTGCCTTCTTTTGTTTAGTTATCACCTAACTCATCCATGTCAATTAAAACTACTAACGGCGAGTGAGCTCCATTATCTGGTATTGGTACCATTGCCAAACCATATTTGTCTTTGTCTAATGTTTACCGCATACCTGATATTGCTATGAATCTTGCTTCTGTTGGGAAAATTTATGATTCTGGATATCAAGTGTATTTCACTCAGTCTGAATACAAGACACTACACCTACTTTCATACCAACTCCAGAACCTATCTTAGCACCAACTACAAACACCGCATCAGAGGTTGTACCTGTTGATTCCCTTTTACGCTTGCTTAGTCATCTCCCGAGGTTATTCCTCTTATTTTGGTTCATTTACTGATTTTATTACATTTATTCATTGTCTTCATGAGTCTTCATCCTATAGAGAGGTTGTTTGTGATCCACTTTGGAAGAATGTTATCACTAAGGAACTTACTGCTCTACATCAAACTCATACATGAGATCTAGTTCCATTACTACCAGGAAAATCTTCTATTGGATCTTGTTGAGTATACAAAATCAAGACAAAATCAGATGGCTCAATTAAAAGTTATAAAGCAAGACCTGTTGCTAAAGGATATAACAAAGAGTATGGCATGAATTATGAGGAAACATTTGCTCATGTGACAAAGATGACTATTGCACGTACCTTAATTGTTGCCACTTCTATTTTTCAATGGAAGATTTTTCAAATCGATGTGAAAAATGCCTTTTTAATGGGGATCTACATGAGGAAGTCTACATGATTCCACCACCAAGTGTCTCTCACAAATTCGATGAAGTTTGCAAACTTCAAAAAGCCCTTTATGGTCTTAAACAAGCACCTCGTGCTTGGTTTCAAATGTTTTCTACAATAATTTTCTCTCTTGGTTTTTTTACTAGTCATCATGATTCTGCATTATTTGTTAAGAAAACCAACGCAAAACGTATTTTTCTATCTTTATATGTTAATAATATGATTATTACTGGTGATGATGGAATTGCATCTTTAAAAACTACATTGTCCCATCATTTTGCTATAAAAGATTTGAGTGTATTGTGTTACTTTTTGGGTATTGGGATTGCTTCTTCTCTCAAAGGTAATATTCTATCTAAGTCCAAGTATATTATTGACCTATTTAAGTGTGCTCGGCTTACTGAAAACCAGATTGTTGATACTCCTCTTGAGATAAGTGTACGATATTTCCCATCGAATGGTATTCCTTTGACTGATTCTACTTTATATTGAACTATTGTTGGGAGTCTAGTTTATCTTACTATGACTTGTCCAGACATTGCACATGGTGTTAGTCAGTTTGTTTCAGCTCCCACAACAGTTCATTGGGGGTGTTGTTCTTCGTATTCTCATGTATCTTCAGGGCACTCAGTTTCAATCTCTTTAGCTTTATTCAATGTCATCTTTAGACTTGCATGTCAATTGTGATGCGAATTAGAATGGTGATCCTAATGATCAAAAATCCACTACTTTGGGGTGTATTTTTCTTGGTGATGCACTTATATCATGGAAGAGCAAGAAACAAGATGTTACATCTCGATCCTCCACATAAGCTAAGTATGCTTTGACTACCTGTGAGATTATTTGGTTGCATTGGTTACTTGCAGATATAGGTGTCTACATTGTGATAGTAAAAGAAATATTCAAATTGCTTGCAACTCTATTTTTCATGAACGAGTCAAGCATATTGAAACAAATTGTCATTTTACTTGTCATCATCTTCAACTTGGCACTATATCTTTACCATTTGTTTCTTCAGCTCTACAGATTACAAATATATTTATCAAGCCACACTTCGTTTTACGTTTTCGTTTTTTATTTTACAAACTCCTAATGCATTTAGCTGTAGCATTGTGAGTTTGAGGGATGTTAGCATATGCCATATTTTACGTCCATTTACTTGTGATTTTCTTGGATTAACTTTGTGTGTATCTTATAACATTTTATACACAATCAATACTACACAATCTCCTTCTTCATATATTCCTTTGTTTTCTACAATACTAACCTTGTCTAATGGTTTAAGACATATTATACCCACATTTCTTACACGCTACATATTTTTTCTTGATTGTTTAAAACAAATTGCTTTGAGTTTTCCCAAAGGAGATAACTAAAAACATAAAAAATAGAGGAATTTGTGTCACTTAGTATAAGGCCCATTTATTCTGACCCTAATGTTTAAAGGTCTAGCCTCATCTGTTGGGCCTAAGGGCCAGCCCATAGGGTAAGTAACCCTCTCATTCTACCTCCATTTTACAAGACAACTCCTTTCCTCACTCTCTCATCTCTCTTTTTAGAGCTCTGCTAGGGTTCGAGCTAGTTCCTTCGTTGGGTAATCGAACTCTACTTCCGGGTAAGTAGAACTCTAGACCTTGATTCCTTTTATGTTTCCCCTTCTCTTTGGAAGCTCTAGTTCCGCTTTGACCTCAAATACGATCTCAGTTTCGTTCTCCTTGGTTGCTTTTCCAGTTCCGCAAGCTACCACGTTCTGTGGTGCTCTTCTTCGAGCGTTTGTGCATAGTTGCTAGCGTATTCCAGGTAAGGGAAGCTAGGGTTTTCGTGTTTTCTTCATATCTACCTATTTTTAGCTTTGTTTCATGTTTATGATGCTTGTCTGTTGTTGTGGTTGCCTGGAATAATGATATATATTGTTTGGTTTCGAATCTGGCTATTGCACGCGTGAACAGTGGAGAGAACTAGTATTCTCGCCCAAGCGCGCCCGTCTCGCCTAGGCGAGACTAGCAAAAGCTCGCCCAGGTTCCTACTCAAATTGTCGCTCAGACAACAAGCGAGGAACTAGCCCAAGCGAGGAGGTCTCGCTTAAGCGAGAAATCGTAGAAGCCATTGTTCCAATGCTCGAGCTCTCGCCTAGGCGGAAAGGGCTCGCCTAAGCGAGAGAACCTCTCTCGCTTGCGCGAGGACTTCTAGCCTGAGCGAGACTAGGGCAGGTTTCGTGTTCTAGTTTTGATGTGTTCTCTTATGTGGTTGCTTGTCTGTCTGATAGAGTGTTTTACAGTAAACGCATAATGTATGATGTCATGTATGTTGTATGAGATTAAATGAGAATAAGATTTAGTTATGTTGAGTATGTAATGGAAAACATGAATTGTTGGTTGATTGGTTGGATATTAGTATGAGATTGTTATGCTTAATAAATCTATGGTTGGTTGGTGAGACATGGCTCTGGTATGAGATTGACACAATTCCATGAAACTCTTGATGAGATTTCATGGTGGTGTTGGATGTGATGGACATAATTCCATGAACCTCTTGGTGAGATCTCCTAGTGGTGTCGTATGTGTTGGACGTAATTCCATGAACCTCTTGGTGAGATCTCATGGTGGTACCGTAGGTGATGGAGGTAATTCCATGAACCTCTTAGTAAGGTTTCATGGTTATGCCATAGTGTATATAATTAGTTAAGGATTCAAGTAAGGATTGCATCATAAAACTCTAAAGAGTCAGTTAGTCTCACGTAAAGCGGACTGACTCAAGTGGTGAAAGTAGTAGGAGGTCCTAGTCTTTGGCAAGATAATGGCCTTAGATGTTTGAAGGCTAACCTTGTGCATGGTAGGATGAAACCCATTGGCAATGGCTCTATAGAGTAGTAGAGGCCACCACAAGTGCAAGCATCTAGTGAATCTAACCGATTATATGTATCTGGATAAATTGAGTCTTAGAGTCTTGTTGTTTGCTATCACATGCTTGGTTGATTAATGTGTTCTTGAATTTTAAATTGCATACTTAATTGTATGATAAAAACCTTTTTACTCTACCTTACCCTTCTCGCTTGTGTTTGTCTTCTTGTGTAGTTTTTTTCTTTTTGCAATGATCATCAATTCCTTGGTGTGAGCAGATATGGGAACCCCTAGTGATCGCAATGACGATGGGAATGCTGCAGCGTAGTTGGTTATGGGTTAGAGTTGGGCTCACGGTTGATTCTCTCGTTCGAAGAGTTATATTGTTCTGTAACCTCTTACTCTTTGGGCAAGCTTTTAGGCCATAGTTGAACTTTTATTTTTTGTTCTAGCATTGTGTAGTGTCTCTATTTCCTAGTTGGTATATTTGGATAACTGTAAATCCTTTATACTATAAGCCTCGTGCTCTTTAAATATTATTAAGTATGCGACGTTTTATTTAATTAGATTTATCTATTAAATGAGATGTTACACTTAACTAAATAACAAAATGGATAATTTAATCTACAGAACGTATTTAACAATCAAGGAAATTTTATTTTTACATATGTTTTCGATTTATGTAAAATTAGTGAGTTTTGATTCATAATTTTTTGCTTTTTGTAATATTTCAAATAATTGTTTTTAGTCGTTATAAATGAGAGTGAATTTTTATTTTACGCTCTGTATTGTTTTTCATTCCCCTCAACTTTTAAATAACTAACTGTTCTCCTTAATATTCATTTTAAAATAAATACCTAACACTTATTTTATAGATGTTAAAAGTTTTTAAAGTAAAACATAGTGACATTATGTATATTGCAATGTTAATATCTATAACTTGGAAAGAAAATTTATTTCCAGTTATAATTACAACACAAAACCTTGTCTTATTCGTTGTGATTAAACCAATATGTTATTTTCGCGAGAGTGTATTTATTTCAAAAGATTAATCTTTTGTTTTAACTTCTGTTTTAATAAGGCATTTTAAAAGAATCATTGTTTTTTTTAGAAAAAATGAAATGTTTTTAATAAAATATGTTTTTTGGAAAAATAATTTTTTTTAAAAATTAAAAGATTTTAAATTTTAATAAAGCAATTGAATTAATTAAAATTAAATAATTTCAAATTCTACCTTAAAAATGGTAATTTGAAATTTTTTTCTCTTCTTTTGGTTGTTGTAGTTATGTTCAACATGAACCCGATAGGTTCGGCTCAATCTGAGTCTCGATAGACTACTTGATCTAAAATGGAATCAATCCAACTTTGACATGGTCCTAACCCAAGCTGGACCTGACTGAACTTAATTCGACACGGCCTAACCCAACTCAATTGAATGTGACTCACCTTGACTCATCTCGACCTTTAGTCAAGGTTGACTCGCATCGATCAACGGTCAAAGAATGGACTCACCTCGACCTTCATTCAGGCTGCTAAGGCTGACTCAACTCGACCTACAACCTCAAACTCGCCTCAATATTCAGCCTAAGCTTGCTCAACTCGAACTTCGCACCAAGCAAACTCCACTCGACATTTGGTTGGAGCCAACTCGACTCGACCTTTAGTTGGGGCTAACTCGACTGGATTAGTCAACTTAGGCTAACTCAGTTCGACTTTTGACCCGAACCGACTTGGCTAGAATAAAACAAGTGGCAATAAACCTTAAAAAATAGACTTTCACCATTAATGCCATATTTGGTATCAATTTTCAACCTTAAGAAAATTGTTTCCACTATCAAATAAAGTTTGTACAAACAACCTTCACCTACAAAAACAACAACACATTAATCAGCTCTTGGATACAATCAAGAGGATATAAAACTTCAAGAAGATATCAACTCTTTATTATCAAAGAGTAAAGAGTGTGACTTATCAACTTTTCTTAACAAAAAAACAAACATGGGAAACAATCCTAGAAAACCAATACAAAATATCACTAGAGCACTTCAACAATATACAACAAGAAATAATATATCAAAATATTTACCACAATAGAAGCAATCATAAGTATCTTCTTCATAACATAACGTTGTGTATTCTTTGGAAATCTATTAAAGATCTCTCTTGAATGTATGAAAATTACTTTCAAGATCTCAATTGGGTTCGTTCAAATAATTGCTTAAGTTATTTTAAATATTATTATTTATCCTTTATTTATAGAGTTTGGAAAACATTGATTTAAAAGTGATGTCATTGCATTTAATTTATTATTACAAGGTGCTAATCAATTATTTTAACTAAAATTTTTAAAATAGTTACGATGTATTTTTGTGATAATCGATTACACAATAAAACATTTTAAAAAAAACATTTTTTCTTAAGTTGCTTTTAGATATTGGTTATGTAAAAATAAACTTGTAAATACCTTATGTGAAGGAGTCAAACAACACTTCTATGAAAGTTATAACTCTAAGACACAGTTTTAGCATTTTCATTCTCTAATGATCATCATCAGAACATCTTTACATTTGACTTTAGGCTTCTCTTCAAGTTCAACAAGTTTCATGTAAGTTAGGTTGAGAAAGGTCTGACTCATGTTGCTCCAAGCTGCGTTAGACCCATGTTGACTAAGTTGGGTCATGCTTAAATTAGGTCGAGTGGGACAAAGCCCAAGTTTGTACGAGTCAGTTCTAGTTCATTTTGGAATAGTTGGATTGGGCCCAAGTGAAGTATGTTGGGTCAATTTAGGCCCACGTCAAGCCAAGGCTGACTAGGTCCACAACAAGCTAAGTTGAGTCAAGTCCACGTTGAGTCAAGTCAGGTCGGACCCATCTCATGTCGAGTCAAGTTGGGCCCACATCAGGTTGAAGTGGACTAGGTCCACTTTGACCAAAATGAAAAGGGCCCACGTTGGGTCAATTTGAGTGGGTCCATGTTGAGCTGAGTTAAGTCGGATCCATATTAGACTAATTGTGTTGCCACATCAAGCCAAGAAGAGTCTGCCAAGTCAAGCTGGGCTATCTCAGGCTGAGTCGAATCATACCCACATAGGTCAAAGTTTGAGCATAAATCAAGCCAAGGTAAGTCAGACCCATCTTGGGCTGAGTCACACATTGAATCAGCTAGAGTTTGGCCCACATTAAGTTGAGTGGAGTTTTATTGGTCGAGTCGACATTGAATCAAGTTGATTTGAGCTCATGTCATGCTGAGTTAGGTTAGGGTCACCTTGATCTAAGTCATCTTAGGCTAACCTCAGGCTAAGTCGAGTCAGGTCCACCTCAAGTTGAGTCAAGTTAGGCACACTTCAATTGCTTGTCAGGCCCTCATCGATCAAATCAAGTCGGGTTTAGGTCGGGCTTAGTGAAGTTGGGACCACGTCAAATCAAGTTAAATCTAACCAATTTGGGTCAAGTCAAGTTGGATCCATGTTAGATCGAGTCTTGTTGGTCAACATCAACTTAAGTACATCAGACAAAGTTGAGTTAGGTCGTATTGGGTCAATTCAAGTAGGGTGACGAAGTTGAGTCGATCCCACTTTGGTCGAGTTGAGTCAATTCTATTTTAAGTTGAATCAAGTTAAGCCACTTCGAGCTTATTTAAGTGAAGCAACTTCAAGTCAAGCCCATATTTGGCCAAGCTCATATTAGCCATGTTAAGTCCAGTTGAGACAGCAACGCCATGGTCATATTTACGTAAGACAATATTAGATCAAATCATATCCAAATTGAATTGGGTTAAGAAAGTTGGATTAGACCTTAAACTTTCAATTGAGTTACAAATAATAAAAATTAAGGATCAATTTATAATTAGTGAAAAATATTTAAGGACTAATTTAGAATTTAGAATACTTTTATATTTCATGCAAAAGTATTTAAAAATTAATTGAAGTCTTTCATGCAATTGTGAAAAATATTTAAAAATTAATTGAAGTCTTGTAGTGTATTAAACTAACTTTAGCCTATTTTACATGAAAATTTTGGGGATTGGAACTTTTTCAACTCATTTTACATGAGAGTTTTGGAGTTAAAACTTTTTCAATACATGCTGATCAATAAAAGTGAGTTTGTTTTAAAAATGAATTAAAAAATTATTGATCAAATTGATAATTCTATTAAAACGTTACTTCAAGTTTTGAATAAATTATATAGAAGCCTCATCTTATGTGTTCGGATGCAAAGAAGAGAACGATTGTTTGGTTGACAACAAATAATACATAATTTATAAAGAATAATGATACATAGACCGGTGAACTTCTCTTATGGTAAAATATGTTTAGATAAGTGTAAGTGAGTTGTTGTAAATCTTTAATGTGTTTTATTTTTACGAATTAAAAAAAGTTTCTCGTAACATATTGTGAGTTGTCCGCAAATTTTAATATAGGTTTATTTTTATGAATTAAAAGAATTGCAAATCCCTTAACATGTTGTAGATGCTACGAGGGACTAGAGATGGCAAATAAACCCGTCCCCGTGGGCATTGCTCGAACCCGTCCCTGTTTTGACGGAGAATCCCCGCATTGACTGGGTATGGGTATGGGTATGGGGAATCCCCGATTTTTTCAATTGGGTATGGGGATGGGTATGGGGATGTACATATCCCCGCCATAATACCCGTCCCCACCATATCTCCATTCTCGTT